>ERZ808246.760-NODE-760-length-25652-cov-3.994843_pt1 | contig 25652 bp, 21 predicted proteins | sample MGYA00521083_ERZ808246 | MGnify/ENA primary metagenome ERZ808246 (study PRJEB31516, sample SAMN03275577) | gut metagenome | biome: mammalia-associated habitat; material: feces | host: Papio cynocephalus | place: Kenya | collected 2012-07-07 ... | reverse complement strand
TTTTGTCGGTACAAGGAAAAAACGAAGCAATGCTATCTCTTGCAAGGCTTTTTGATGCAGTAGGGGCGAAAAGAGGGCTTTTTAAAACCGTATTGGTTCGACTCTCTATGCTTATAGTAAAAAACGCTTGACAACTGTGCATAATAATATTATAATTACACAGTACTCCGCACAAAGGAGCATACGCTCGCCGGTGTGGCGGAATAGGCAGACGCAAGGGACTTAAAATCCCTCGATGGCAACATCGTACCGGTTCAAGTCCGGTCACCGGCACCAAACCAGAAAAATCCGAACCAAGTTTTCCAAATAGGAAACGGGTTCGGATTTTTTGTTTGTTTTTGATTTTACATAGAAAAAGCTCCGTGTTTGCGGAGCTTTTTCTGGTATTAAAGCACTGTCATTTGAAATATAAATCAGTTTGAAATTACATTTTCAATAAGTATCAACTACACTGTTAATACCAATCTTCAAGCAACTCTCGAATTTCCTCTTGCCTGATTTCTTTTTCCCAACTATTAATGCGTCGTTCAATTCTTTGCTTATGTTTTAAATATTTCCCACCAGACAAATAAGGAATAAGTGATGATAAATAAGTAATTCGATTTTGCATATACGGAATCATGCTGCCTGAACCACCCCAAGAAGAAGGTTCTAAAGGTATTTTTTCAAAATCATCATAATTAGAATTCAATGAAAGAAACTTTAAAAGTGCCGCTCTTCGTCTATCGGTTGGCATTTCTACTAAAACACAAAACAGTGAGTGCATAAAATCAAAATCAGCATAGTTCTTCTCAATACATTTATTAATCCACTCATCTTGTTTAGCAACAACTTCCTCTTTATCATTTTGGTTCAACACAAATAAATCTTTCACACAGTGTTCAAAATCCCAATGACTGTCTTTAAGCAAAGTGTAAAGTTTATCAACTATATAGTCAACCTTATTTATATAATCATTTTCTCTCCAAACACCTCTGAGACGGTCCATATAACTTTCATATTTTCTGTATCTGTATTTTTCTGTTTGAGTACATTGGATTAAATATTTATCTACAAATTCTGGGGATTCTTTAAGAAACTCAATCAAAAACTCTCCAGTGCAGTCAAAATGTTCTGAATATAATACGCCTTTAAGATATATGTCGGCCAATAATTCTTTGTCAAATGAGTACAATAAAATCAAATCTTTTGGGGTAATATGGTACGGATTAAAAAGAAGTTCAAAATACAAACTAAAAACAAAAGGACTTTTATCATAATTAGCAAGTATTGTCCGGCTAGCCTTTTCAAAAATGTTGTTATCTACACACGCAAACTTTTTTATGTCATCTAAAGGACGATAACCTGCTGATTTCAATTGTGTTGGAGGACTATTAAAAAATGATAAGAGTTCACCTGTATGTTTTGCTTCTATTTGATTTTCTGGCATTTCAACATAAAAGTGCCAAAGCCATGTATTTTTTTGAGTAAAATCATATTTATCAATTAATGTTTTTACCTCATCTACTGTCATGAATGTAAACAGCTTGCTTAATATGTTAGCAGGATGTACATTACAAGGTGTGTCATAATGTAAATATAATTCAATTATTTCTGCGTACAGAGTGTTGTTTTTTGAAACGATATCAAAAACATATTTCAAGCCAGTAGAAAAGCCATAAGTACGATTTTCAAGTTCTTTATCAACTTCTAAGGCAGTCTGAAACAAAAGCTCATAATCCTGTATAGAATAATTCTTAATTAAAGCTTCCGTAATGCCATTTCGGTGAGCACATTCTTCATCTTGTGTCATTGATAAATATTCTTTTCTATCTCCATTTATAATAGAAAAAATTATACTTTTAGGCGACTTAATAAATTTATCGATAGTTTCGTGGTCAAAATCAATTTTACCTTTTTCAAACACCTTTTTTAGATGTTTGACGATTAAGCAATGACATAAATTATCCTTTTGAAGATGAGCAACAATGGACATAACATCACTATATTCTTCTCGTACTATCTCGTAATCAATATAATCAGATTTTCCAGCGCCATAGTTTTTCAAAGCAAATTCTATTTCTTTTTTATACAAACCTCTTTTATAAATATTTTGCAACTCATTTATTAGGATTTTCCTATACTGTATAACTTCCTTAGTTGCATTAACCGGTATAGTATAAATTGTAAAAGTGTTTCGTCTTCCACCTTCAGTTTTAGACACGACAAAATTCAAATAATATACAGCCACCCTTACAAACAAAGCTAACGAGTTGCCGTTATTATTAGTTTTCAAATAATAACATAGACTTTCCACTGCTTTTGAAACGGAATAATATTTGAATCTCTCTGAATCTTTGTCAATTCCGAATTCTCGTATAAAAGCAGTGTAAACTTCATTAAATAAATCCGGACGTTTGGTGTAGTATACTAATAACAATTCAATAGCTTCCGGTAACTGTTCACAATTGTTAAAACTACATAAAAGTTCAATAATTTCATCGGAAATATGCGTTCCATCATTATTGATTTTAAAATCGATTGTTGATACATCAAAATCTATCGAATCCTCATTTTCAATTCTCTCTTTTAGTAATAGCAGTGTTTCGGTTGGTCTAATCATATGAAACGCCTTGAAAAATGGTGTAAATTTGTCTTTATCATCTTTCATTTCATCCCATACTTTATTAATCTGTTCCTCTAAATAACTACGAACATTCGAATCAGAAAACACATTAAGCAAAATGTTACAGGCTGAGATGGTTCTATTCTTATTAAAATCAAAACATACCTTAATCATTAGGTCTAAAGGTATTAAGCGCTTATCAACAAACACATATTTTATTAAAAAGTTACTAAAAGTTTGGTCCGAAATTTTTGCAGCTTTATCGTTACACAAATCAACTATTTCTAATGAGTATAGATGTTTAATATCAGTTATAAAATCATCAGCTGTTAATGAAATTGCTGAAAAAATACCCGATAGTTTATCCAACGCATCTAAACGAATTGATTGAAGAAATGCAATTATACCAGCAGAATATATTTCTGTTTTACTACTAGATAAAATTTCTTCTAATTGCTTTCCATAATAATTGGCATATAATTCAGATGCATCCATTATAGATTCTAATTTACCGGTATCTTTAATTAGCTTTCCCGCAAGCATAGCAATTCGTGCATTACCCTCTGCAATCTCAACTATTCTATCTGAATAAATATTGTTCTTTATATCATAGCAAACCTCAATTAATTTTCGAATATCTTCATCCTTTAAAGCATCTATTTTGATTTTTCCAGGTTTTTCATAATCCAAAATCTTTTTAAGAACTTCTTGCTGAGCATAATCTCTGACAGTAACAATTATTTTAGAAATCTTCTTACCGTCATTGGTTTGAAGGTATTCCAATACAAATTGCAATCCTGCCAATTCATTAGCATCGTCAACAAGAGCAATATATTTTTCATTAGGTTCAATGGATGAAATGAGATCATCATAAATCTCTAAACCATTACTCTTAATACATATTGTTTTATATCCTTGTTTTTCTTCAAGTTCTTTGCATAGCTCAACTGAAAATCTTGTTTTTCCAACTCCCGATGGTCCATAAACAAGCAGAATATTATTTGTTTTCAACATTTCACAAGCTTTTTCAATTTCTTTTTCTCTAAACATAAAAGTTGTGTTTAAAGGCGCTGACATTTTGTTGTTGTCATGTGCTTGAATAAATGATTCAATCGTGGTTATTTGCCCTGTCCCAACGGAAATATCTAAAAACTCCTTAGCAATAATTGGATAGTGCATAAACAATTCATTTCCAAGAACATCAAGACCAATAATATTAAGAATAGCTCCTCTTTTGATACAATAATCACGAAGCTTCTTATCTTCACCAGCCGTTAGTCTGCCATATGTGTGACAATATATGATTTCTGCAACATCGTCACTTTTAATGCCGGTTTTTTTGCTATCAAAACATTTATCAATATCTTCAATTGCTTTGTTGAAAAAGTCTGTTTTTTGCGTTGTATACATAACAAATACATACTTATTATCAGCAGTTAAAAAATATGTATCAGGGTTTCCCTTGGCAGTTTTATTTGTGCCTGTAGACATCCCTAAAGAATATCCATTTCCATATCCTTTATAACATAAATATGTATCACATAGATTTTGGAAAGCACCACCATCCAATTCATCTATTCGCCTTTTTATATCTGTAAGTTTTGACATGATAAATATCTCCTACAATTATTTACTTCTATTATATATCTTTTTTCAATATTATTCAACTAAATGCAAAGCAGTGAAATATACAAATACCATTTTTTAAAAATCCACACATTCGACTAACCACTAGTTATGATGTAGAATAAAGCTACCAAGTAACAGGAGGTTTTATTTATGGCTAAAAATATTAAAATTAAGCTGACGGATTTTGAGTGCAACTTGCTTGTCAACGGAATGAACAAGTTTCGTAATATGCTTTTGGAGCAGGATTTGCCGACAGAAGATGTTGAAGATTTGCTCATTAAAATCATTGACAAATGCAAGTATTAAAAAGGAGGCTGAATTCTATGACAAACAATAATATTACTTATCGCCAAGTCGGAGATTATATGATACCTAACCTCACTTTACCGCCCGAAGAAGCAAATATCACTCTCGGCAAATGGGGAATGTTACATAAAGATTTTGTGTTGAAGAATAAACCCATTGAAGTGAACATTATGACCGCCAAGGGCAGATTTTGGAAGTACCTTGCAGAAATTGATAAACAAGCAACGGAGATGTTTGACTTACTCGTTGAGCAGATGAGAGCCGCTGATGGCGTTACAGAACAGCTTAAATCTGGTAACTCAACAGTATGGGTGCAAAAGATGAATAATATTCAGTCACGAGCAAGAGAAGTTGTTTGCAAGGAGTTGATATATGTATGAGCGTGAAATATAACATTCAAATTGACAAAAAGCTCTCGCCTTTACTTTGGAGCTTACTTACTGAAAACTTCAATTGTATTGTTGATAAGATACAGCATTCTGAAAATGGCGAGGATTTGATTGTTTTTATAAACATAAAAACTAAATAATAATATATAAACTCCGCAAATTAAGTTTGACTTAGTAGGCGGAGTTTTGTATTATAAGGTTATAAAAATTATTACATCTTCCAAAAAGTAGAAAAATCAGGCAAAACTGCATAACAAAACTGTTACGATATGTGATATAATATTGTTAAATGATAAAATCGTGTCATTGAAAATCGATTCTAAACTTTTTATTGTGTTTACATAGGGTAAAAAACACAAAGAGGAAGGACTACCATATAAATGAAATTAAAAAACAACAAAAAAGCGGTAAATGATTTGTGGCATGAGTTTGAGCCATATATTCGCAAATTGTGTGAATATAAACTGCAAAGTCTTCCCAATCACATTGACGATTGTGTCCAGGAGGTCTTTCTTGATTTGGCAGACGCTTTGCACAAGGGAAAGAAAATTGAATATCCGAAAGCATGGCTTACAAAAGTTGCAAACAATAAAATCAAAGATATTTACTCGCAAGCGAAAAAAGATGCCGAAAAAATTGTTCCTTTTGATTCACAAAATCTCGATAATACATATTCCGGAGTTGTATTTGACGAGTCTTTTACGATTAACGATGACCAAATTCTGATACTAAAAGAAAAAGTAATAAATGAATTTAATGAAAGTGAACGGCAACTGTTATATGACAGATACACTTTGAAAAAGAGCATTTCGCAAATTGCCGAAGAGTATAACACAACGGAAAATAACATCTATCAAAAAATATTCAGATTAAAAACGAAAGCAAAAATGATTATTGATGAAGTGTTGAATAAAAATTTATAAATTTTTTTGTAAGAAAACAAGAATTTCAAGACTATATAATTGAAGGAGGAAAAATTAATGCTGACTGATGAAGAGTTTTTAGCCTTTCTCAATGACAAAGAGCTTGATGGTTCATTAGAAGAAAATCTCAGTAAAATTATTGATGACGAAATGGAAAAGCCCGAAGAAGAAATGGATACGGAGCTTATTGAGTATTGCTTAGATAAATTGAGCGAACTTAACAGCAACGCAACCGATGCCAATATTAAGGAAGGAAACGGTGATTCCAATGATAAACATATATATGAAAAGAAAAATTTTATCAGGAATACTTACTGCCGTACTCTTGCTCAGTTTAAGTGTAGTAGCACTAGCTGCACAGCATACTGAAACCCCATACGGTGGCACTTGGAACTGGGGACAAGATTCATCAAGCGGAACAAAAGTGGCATATTCAAACTATCTTTTAGAGAAAAATTCAACTTATAGCACTAATGGTGTTCACAAAACTACAGTTGTAGGAAAAACAACTGATACATCTGATTGGGTTGCTTCCGGTAGATGGGCAAAATCTTCTGTTCCTTGTAAATGGAACTATGTAGAAAGATGTTACTACAATCTTCAAGATACAAACGGAAGACCAATTGGATGAATTATGTTTAAATAACGTTTAGGTAATAAGATGTTTTGGCTTTTGTTTAGAAAGGATTTCATATATGAAAAAGATTACTTTAATTTTTATAGTTTTTTTAATAGTTTTTTTGCAATTTCCTTTATATATGCAATACAATGTAAGTGAAATTGAGGGCTATTTGATTGAAAATTGTTCATATATGGACATAAAATCTGCAGGAACAATCAATAGTTCAGATAGATTCTATAAAGCGGTATCTGAATATACTATGAATAGTGGAGCGACGATTTTTAGCGTCAGTTATGAAGCGCAAAGTGACTCTTCTGAAAAAATGACGCTTTATGTTTCTGGAAATAAGTATCCAGATTTTTTCAATCAAATAAATATATCCAATGATGAAATTAAACAAATCCAAAATGACGATGCTATAAATAAACCTTTATTTAATCCCAACAAATCTTGTGATATATGTAATTTTAAAGCACTAAAAGATAAAAGTTTATCTAGAACATATTATGTATATCCAGCGGAAAAAGGAAATGAATTTAAAATCTTTTTGGAAGATAATTACGATGTTGTATTTTTTACATCAGATGAATTACTGTATATAAATTCAAAATATATGGAGCAAATACCGGGAGCAGCTATAATGTTTATAGCTTTGATGGTATTTTGGGCTTTTTGGATAGTAAATGAATATCAGTTAAATGCAGTAAAAAAATTACAAGGATTTTCGGATTTTAATTGCGGATATAAGTTATATTGCGACTTTGTAACCATAAATTTGATAGCAATAATAATAGTTCAAGTAATACAATTAATAATATGCGGTCTATATAACAATTTAACAAATTATCAAAGTTTGTTTTATGATAGTATAGAAAATTCTGCAAAAATATTTGTTGCAGCAACAATAGCCGGCTTAATAGTACTGCTACTATTTTATAATTCAAATGTTAATTACGCTCTAAAAGGTAAAAGACCCACTAATCTTCTTCTTTCAATCTCTGCAATTTTAAAGATCATTACGATTATATTTTTGTGTGCTTCTGTATTTACTATATCTGATAATATAGCAAATACTAGTATAACATTAAAACAAACAGAAAGGTTTAACGAAATATCAAATTATAGATCTCCTGAGTTTCGCTTAACTAGTGGTTCAGGTGAATACATTGAGCAATTTGAGAATAGCGCATCCGAATTCTATAAACGAATTAATGGCGTCTTGATAAGTGACAGAAACCTACAGAAAGCAAGGCTTTCGATCGGAGAAGAAGACAACATTGAAGATAATACAATATATATCAATAATGAATATTTAAGATTAAATCCTATATACGATTCATCGGATAATGTTGTTATAATAGATGAAAAAGATATAAGCAGCAATGAAATTATTGTTCTTGTTCCTGAAAAGTATAGAAATTGTGAAGAAGAAATATACACCAAGTTTGTTGAATGGTATAAATTTGCAAGATATGTAACAAATAGTTCGGAAAATAATTTGAATGTAATTGTAGAAATTTTGTTTGTTAAAGAAGAACAAACATATTTTGCTTATAACACAGAACTTGAACAAATCGAACATAATTATATAACAGATCCTTTTGCCGTTATTGTAACAAATGATAATATGGATGATTCATATTATGCAAATTTCTTGCTAAACAGTGAAATGTTATTAATTGATAATTTGGAACAAACAGCAGATGAAATTTTTCTAACAGCCAAGGAATCAGGAATATTTAATGACTTGTCAAACTTACCTACAATTGGAAGTAAAGTTGATAATATTATGCAACATAGCAAAAATAAAACAATTATGTATTCTGTAATTTTAATTGTATCAATTTTTATTGTCTGTTTAATTAGTTCATACATAATCAAATGCTATGTATATCAAAATAGAAAGTTATTCTTCGTAAAAAAAATGAGTGGATATAGTTTTTGGAGCATTTATGGAAAATTCATAAGTTTAGTTTTAATCGTTCAAATAATACTATTTATTGCTATTAAATTCTTTATGAACATTTCGTTTTCCCATATATTGATTGTGTTGCTTTTATTTAACTCGTTTGATTTTGGATTAATGACTATAATTTCTTTAAGATACTACAGTAAGATATCCAAAGATGTATTGAAAGGAGAATAAATATTATGAGTGCTATTAAACTAAGTAACATATGTAAAAAATATGATAGGTCTGTACTTAATGATTTTAATTTGAATGTTGAAAAAGGCGAATTTTTAATCGTTTCGGGGAAGAGCGGTTCAGGAAAGACAACATTGTTAAATATTATAGGCCTTTTGGAAAAACCTGATTCTGGTATGATTGAAATACTCGGAGTGAAAAACCCCTCTTTAGGCAAAAAGAACGGAAGAATGTTGATAAAAGACCATATAGGTTATCTGTTTCAAAATTTTGCTTTGGTAGAAAACTACACAGCAAAGCAAAATTTAGATATAACATGTAAAATTTGTAAAACTAACTTTTATGATAATAATGTACAATCTATTCTTAATGATTTAGGTATCCAAAAAGTGATGAATAAAAAAGTTTACAAGTTGAGCGGTGGCGAACAACAACGAGTTGCTTTGGCAAGGTTATTTATAAAAAAACCTGATATTCTTTTAGCTGATGAACCAACAGCATCGTTAGATCCGGAAAATGCAAATATAGTACTTGAATCTATTTCAAAACTTAATCGTAATGGAACTACAGTGATTTTAGTAACACATAATCCGGAGATTTTACAAAAAGCAAGTAGAAACATCGTTTTAGGTTAATTTATTACATTATCAAGTTAATAGTTGTCAGCAAAATGAAACAATCAGCCCCGTAAGGATTGCAGTAAATCTGCTTTCCCAACGGGGCTATTTCTTTTTCAGATATCAACTTTTATCCTGCATATACCATTACTGACTTCTCTTGTTAGCACACTATCCGGAATTTTACTCAGCCACTTTTTACTGAAATTGGTATTGCCGTAATAACAATCAAAGTTTGCAACGGGTAAAACAACCCATTCACCGTCAGGCTGCTTGTTTGCCATATAATATGCGACAACATCAAATACCACTTCAACCGGAACACCATCAAGGTCGATACTTTGTAATTTCTCTGTCTTTTCGGACGATAAAACATATTCCTCTGTTCGTAACGCACCTAATTCTAATGAGTCGGCAATAATATCATCAAATCTTAAGCCCCAGGCGGCTTTGGTATTGACGGCAAATATAGGAACCTGCAACTGCCGGACCTTCCTTTTCCATTCGGTTTTGAAACCTTTTGATATTCCGGCAACTGTTGTTTTGGCCTTTTCACTTACCGAATCAGGGTTATTCTTTACAAACTTAATAATATTCTTAACATGCCTATAATACCAACCCTCACCTTTACTGTTTACAAGTTCGGGAAATTCGTCAGTCAATGCATTAAAATTAGTGAAAGGTTCTGTTTCATTTTTACCGGGAATACTGCACCAGGCACAAAGTGCTTTTCTCGCATACCCAATACGGGCATACGGATTATCCGTCAGTTTGCTTCCGTCTTTATCGTGAAACAAATATCCTCTTGCAATAATGGTCAGTATTCTTCCGAGTCCCTCGTAATCTGTAATAGTCTTGAATGTGAATCTGCCGAGATATGAAAGGTCGTGTTTGTTTTCTGCCGAATAGGTCGGTTTGCCTGTGTATGCCTTGAACTCTTGCCATTCATTAGTCATTACCACAACCTCCATTTCTTTTTCGGCTCGTCAATGGTTAAATCTGACGCAACAGATGGCAATACCTCTAAAACAAACTGCCGTTCACCGAGGGCAACTGCACATTTTACAACATCCGTATAGTCAAGGCAGTTTTTCTTATCTGCGGGACGAATAATGTTTATACAGTTGCGAACAATTTGTTCTTTGTAATCGGGTGCGTTTTTAACACCCGATAAAAGGTTTTTCATTTCTTTACTGTCACCCTTACGGGTGATATTTTTTTGTATTCCCATTTTGCGGTACATATCATCAAAATCGCAGATAATATCTCCGACTATGCGGTAACCACCGTTGCGAAAATCACAGAAGACATCTGAATAGTCATAAAGTTTTGCAGTCCTGCAAATTGAGTACAATACATTTTGCCTTTCTTCGGGCGATACAAAACACCATTTAACCTCATCTAAAGCAAGTCTTGCCTTTCTCACCTGATGCGAAGTCATACTGTCAAAAACAGAATACAACTCATCTACCGAGCAAGTTTTTTCTTGTCCGCGGGCATAAAGAATACGGTAAATATCATTCTTCCGTTTCATATCAGCAGATATGTGTTTTACACTGCGTACACGCTTTAACGCTTCGTGATAATCTTTAATTAAATTTTCGACCCGTTTAAGTGTGTCGGGATTGAGTTTCTCTTTCCAACCGGGTTCATGAGCAAAGGTAAATAATTGCTCGTCACTTACCGGAATAACGAGAGATTTTTCTGTTTCTTTCTCAAGCATATATGCAAAATACGGCAATCTTTCAAGATTGGAACTGACAGCCGACCAATCGACACTGCTGAAATATTTTTTCAACCTTGCATTTTTAGTAGGCGCATACCACTTATGCCTTTCTTCACGGTCAACAATTGATTTGTAACGAAGAAAAATACTGCGTTTCGTATTTTTCTTTTCAATATACTCCGATAAATCAGGCTTGATACCGCTTTTTGCAGAGTCAATTTCAAGACCCGTAAGTATGGCAAGCGTTTCAACCTCATGATAATATTTTTCTTTATCCTCTGCATCGGTGTTTTCGTCATAAGCAATAACACCTCTGCTGAGAGCCGCATTACTTATCTGACCGATGCGAGAAGAAAATATGTTTTTAACGGTTGTAAATCTTTCATACCAATCGTTTGCATCTGCAATCAAGGGTTCTGCCGTCGGTATTTTGAGCAAAGGCATATCTGTACTGCTTCGCATAACGCATTTATTGATAAGAGGATCTGCAATGGTTTTTACCATATCACCGTCAAAATCAGCACCGCCCAATCTTTCCGGAATAAGTGAACGGGAGTCTACCATAATTACATAGCTTAAGTGTGAAAAATATTTGTTTCGCAAGTATCCAGCCGTAACAGGCTTTACAAGTGCTTCTTCATTTCGGGCAATATGGGGACTGCGAAGAAGTGTATAAACTTCATTTTCCATATAGTTCGGATCAGGTGCATAAATAAAATTGTCGCTTAAAAATTCCTGTTCAAGCTGACGATATGCAAAGTTTTCACCGACAGTCTGTTTAACGATATGAGCCGCTAACCTTACAAGGTCATCTGATAAATATCTGTTGTCACCCGAAACCAACAACTGACCAACCGAATACTTACGGATAATATTTTCTGTCTTGTCATTCAATTCTTTTGCGAATACAGGTTCATCAATAAACAGCGGATTTTTTGCAATAAGCTCCGCACGATGCTTGCGGCGGATATTTTCCGTTTCGTTATCTGTAAAATATCTTCTTCGGGATTCATTGTCCGCAATAAAACGATAATATTCTGTTTCGGTGGTTTTGGTTACCCACTGTCTTGAATCATATTCAGGAAAGCTTTGCCAACCGAGAGGCAAGTCCGCAGGGCGGAATTCTTCGTTTGTGATTGAGAGAGTATTCAAGAACTGATAGTTAAGTTCAGTTGTATTCTGTGGAGTAAGTTTATCCATACCTGATATATACAGAGCGTGGTTGTAGTCTCTGCAACGCTTCAAATATTCTGCCCAAGTAAGGTTATTATCCTTCATCCATTTAAGGCCTTTAAACATACTGTCCGTAAGGATAATATCAATATCATTCGGGTTATGCTTGTGGCCCCACATATCAACAATATATGGCACATCAAGTTCTGAAAGCAAAGATGCAAAATCAACCTTATGCACAACACCTTTGATATACGGCATACGGATTTGAAATGAATTGTGACCTTTTGCAAGTGAATCAGCTAACCTTGGAGAAACAAATCCTTCACCATCAAACTCGGTTATTGTAATATCAGTTACTTTTTCTGTTCGGGTATATTTACGCATAGGGTTATTACTGCCGTCATCTTCAACAGTAACGGTATTTACATTTTCTATTGTTGCTTTTGGATTTTTAATTACAATAATTCTCTTGTCGGAAAGTACGCTTTCATCATAATATCGTGTACCGCTTGTAAAAAGTAGTGCGTTGTATGCGTACAACTTACTTAACTGACACTTACTGATATTCATACCAAGCATCATTCTTTCACGCAGAGCATCATAGATATCGGCACGAACAAAGGATAATTTGTTTTCTCTGCTCATAGAAGCAGAACGCTCAAAGGCAACATATCTTTTATCTTTTTTACCAAAGTTCAAGGTTATACCCTCAGGCTTAAACATATATTCTGCAATCTGCTGATATTTCAAAACTCTGCCGACAGCTTTGCGGTCAAAGGTGCCTGAGAAATCTACATACACAAAAACATCACGGAGTTTATCAGAAACCAAATTTGCATCATTTGGATTTTCACCCAACGCAAGCATAGCCTGATAGAAAATCGGGCAATCATCCTGCATTGTGTTTTCAACCAAGTATTCCTTTGATGGTTCTGTTGTGTCGAAATAAAAACGATAACCGTCATCAGTTTTCTGAGCCGATGTAATTAAACTCTGTGCAGATATTTCAGGTATGATATATTTTTTGCTTTTCATAGCGTTCTCCAGGATTTAAATTTAGTTCAGTATATCATATCACTCATTAAAGTTCAATACCTCGATATTTGATAACTGCCCCCACAAATTGTTTTATTAGGGTCTTTTGCTTATTTTACTATTATGAATACTGCGATACATTTTGGGTAGATACCCATGTTGGGAATCTACCACTTTGTTTCATTATTTCAAGTGACCACTCTGGTCACTTGAAAGTTTCATATCAGATGATTCTAGTAAGTGGACATTGTGTCCACTTACTAACTATACATATCAAATATTTCTAAGAAAGGAGTGATTATCTTCGACATTCGCGACAGACCCATTCTACCATTGCACCTATATGGGTGTTATTTTTATGCCAAAATTTAAAACAAAAAAATATTATTTTACGGAGGTAAAAACAAATGAAAAAATTCAATGATGTATTTATCATCGGTATTGACCACGGTTACGGCAATATCAAAACAGCAAATCATTGTTTCAAGACAGGCATAATGGCTTGCGATTCTGAGCCGTTATTTACAAAAGATATGCTTGTGTGGAACGGAAAATATTATCTTATCGGCGAAGGACACAAGGAGTTTCTTTCCGATAAAATCAGAGATGACGACTATTATGCTCTTACCCTTGTTGCAATCGCAAAGGAGCTGAGTGCAGAAAACATAACCGAAGCCACAGTTCACATTGCCGCAGGTTTACCACTCACCTGGACTGCCGGGCAAAAAGAAAGTTTTAAATCGTATCTCACCAAATATGATGAGGTAGCTTTCACTTGGCAACACACCGAGTACAAAATAAGAATATCCGGTGCAAGTATATATCCGCAGGGGTATGCGGCGGTTGCCGAATTTGGCTCTACGATGTCAGGCGTAAATATGGTTGCTGATATCGGTAACGGTACAATGAATGTTTTATATATGATTGACGGCAGACCGCAGTCGGGCAAGATGTTTACAGAAAAGTTCGGCACTTATCAATGCACTCTTGCAGTTCGTGAACTCTTTATGCAGAAAACTCAGAGAGAAGTCTCCGACTATATCATTGATGAAGTGCTCTGCGAAGGTACTGTAAATATTGTGCAATCGGATATGAAGATTATCAAGTCCGCCGTCAGCGATTATGTAAAGGATATTTTCCGCAGACTTCGTGAACACGGATATGACGAAAACACAATGACGCTTTATGTTACAGGTGGCGGCGGTTGCCTTGTAAAGAATTTCTATAAATTCGACAAGGAGAGAGTGAAGTTTGTGGACGACATTTGCGCCGCCGCAAAGGGGTTCGAATATATGGCAGAGCTACAAATGAAATCGGGTAGGATATGAGCAATCGCAGACTGAATGTGAGATTTAATCTTGATAATCCTGATGAGAAGAAAGCAAATGATTATTTAGATAATCTTGCAGAAAGCAACAGACAATCACGAAACAAATTTATAGTTCAGGCAGTTATTGAAAAGATTGAGTCTTTTGACAAGACAAGAGATTTTACGCTTGATGATATCCGCGCCGTTCTTCGTGAAGAGTTACAGGATGTTTCTTTTGTTTCTTCGGAAAAGAAGCCGACACAGACGGTAAACAAAGAACTGACGGAAAATCAACAGCTGAAAAACGATGCAGAAACCTTGGCTTTTCTTGACTGCTTTTAATGAGCCAAAACATCTGGTTTTTGGCTCAAAAGAGGTAAAAAGCAAAAAAATATGAGCCATTGTGGCTCAAAGATTGGAGGTGATATTTTTGACAGATGATGAGAAGAAGCTATTACAAGCCAAACACAGACTTGAACAGGCAGAAAATCGCAATCGTGCAAAAGATCGGAAAGCACGAAATCACAGGCTTATTGTTACAGGGGCTATTTTAGAGAAGATTTTTCCTGAAATCAAGACAATGGAGTTGACGGAAATAGAGGATTATTTACTCAAGAAAATGAAGTAAAAGGCTTATATGTTCCCGTAAGGGCGCACTTACTCACCACCGTAAAGGTGGTGTAGTGCGCTCTCCGAGGGAAAAATAAAATCACAATTATCCCTCAATTATGACCTCATATTCTTTCGACAGTAGATTTGGTATACAAATATCTCTTCTTAAATCAAAATCTTTAACTGCATTTTTTAGAGTTCGCCTTGGTGCAGTTGTGGCTATGTTTTGTAATGTTTTTGCCGATTCTTCTAAACTGTGCATTACATCTGAATCTAATTTTTTTGACAGGTAATAGTCTTCCGTGTACAAAAATATAATGCGATTAATAATTTCAAGTCTGTTTTCTAGAGAGGTATTTTTTATGTAAGCCTCAAATTGCGAATAACGTTCACTTTTGGAATCTAAAAACATTATTACGGCTGTTGAGTCCTTTAAAGGGAAAATTGCTAAATGTAAATATTCTATATTATAGCTTTTTTTAGGATTATAGATATCATTAATTACTTCGCCGTTCACACCTGTAATTAAAGCAATCATTCCTTGATAAGCAATCGGTGCAGTAAAATCTAATTTATCGTAAGAAACCAATCGTATCCAATTGTTTGAAGACGATAAATAATCTTTTGCTTTATTGAAAACGGCATAGCATTCTTTAATATCTGTTTTTCTTGCTTTGATTTGAGCATTAAAAAAGATATCTGCCAAAAATGACATAAAAGGCTTCTTCTCTTTTATCAATTCTTTTGAAGCCTCAAACATTTCTAATTCCATTTCATGCTTGTAAATGTCTCTCAAAGAATTTTTTAGTGCTATCTGATTCAATGTTGTATTTGATATTTCTGTATTATATGCCGATTCATTTTCATAGTTTTGAAAAACGGAGCCATCACAAGGTCTGCAGATGATATGAAATACTCCTGCATTACTTACACCAGAATCTTTGGTAAGTATTTCTGTATCAATAAGAGTATTAATAGAATTAACTTTTCCATTCCAAGCAATATTATCTAAACAAAATTCAGGAATAGTATGTGATTTGCAGAATCCGCCGGTCTTACCGCAGAGCAAGCACTCTTTATGCCTTGAATTTTCTCTTGCGTTTTTAATATGTTGGCCTAACATTTTACGAAGTTCTATTATTTCTTCAGGTGATAAACCATCTGTACTCATATCAATTATGTTCATATATAAACCTCTTATCAATAATTTTTAATATGCTCCATTGTAAACATCTAAAAATACAATTATTCAATAATTGTACCACACATAAACCAACAAAAGCAATAACTAAACCAAAGGAAGGAGCTGATACCCGCAATTTATCATCTTGAAGCAAAAGTAATCACCCGTGGAATTGGTCGTTCTGCTGTTGCCGCAAGTGCATATATGAGCTGTAGCGAAATCACAAACGACTACGACGGGGTAACCCACGATTACACAAAGAAAGGCGGCCTTGTTTATGAAAAAGTTTTTCTGCCGTCCAATGCACCGCCCGAATGGCGTGACAGAAGCAAGCTATGGAACGCAGTTGAAGAAACAGAGAAAACAAAAGATAGTCGCTTAGCAAGAGAGTTTATTGTAGCACTGCCTGTTGAGATCAGCCGTAAAAGTCAGGTTGCAGAGGCAGAAGAGTTTGCAAAAGTTCTTGTTGATGATGGTATGTGCGTTGATGTTTGTATTCACGATACGGGCGAAGGCAATCCCCACGCTCATATTATGGCAACTGTCAGGCCGTTAAATAAAAACGGTGCTTGGCAGTGTAAAACCGAAAAAGAATATCTATGTATCAGAGACGGTAAGGAGCAAGGCTTTACCGCCTCTGAATTTTTATCTGCAAAAAATGAGGGCTGGGAAAAGCAATATCCGTATTATGTTGACGATAAGAAAGTATATCTGTCACCTTCAAAAGCTGATGGGTATGAAAGAGTAAACAAACACCCCAAAAGTACAAAGTACGGCAGACAAAATCCCATAAGTGAGCGTTGGAACAGTGAGGAACAGCTCTATGAATGGCGAAAACTGTGGGCAGATATTGTAAACAAAGACTTGCAGGAAAAGAATGTTGAGCCTATTGACCACAGAAGTTTTGAGGCAAGAGGCATCTTGCTTCAACCTACAATTCACGAGGGTGTTTCAAGAAATAAAATCAGGAAGAAAGACAGAATTACCGAGAGAATGAAAATCAATATCCTTATCCGTGAAGATAACAGCCTGATTATTCGTTTGCGAAAAACCATTCAGGCACTTACAGACCTTGTAGTTACTGCCGGCAAATTACTGTTACCTGCACTTGCCGATGCCCTTGAGGGTATTCGTGCCAGTATGATTATTCTTGATTATCAAAGAAAGAGCATCAACCGTCTGAAAAACAAAGTCGTAAATGCTGTTCGTGATGCCGATGAATTTTATGTAGCCTTCCACAAATTACAGGAAGATATTAAAACAACAGAATTAAAATTGAAAGAAACTCAAAAGAAATTAAAACTGACACCAAAGGTTATTAAGCAAAAGTATAATGAGACTCGATATGATGTGGAGCATCTTGAATTTGAGTTGAAAGAGCTGAATTTTAAAATGCAGAATATTCTCTCACAGAATGATTGTGAAACAGAACAGGAAATTATTGACCTTAAACCTCAGTTTGAAGAAAAGCGTAATTTTGAAATACCACACCTTGAAGCCGAGGAAAAGAGAATAGATGAGGAAATTGAAACGGCACTTGCTCAGTATCATGAGAAAGAGAAAGAAGCTGAAAGTCTTGATAAAGAAGAGTTTACAGCTAAGCTAATGAAAATACGCCCAGAAAAAGAAACCGAGGCAAGAAAAATCATTGAAACAAAGGTATCCGATATAAGCGAATATGACTTCAACCGTTCTGTTGATACTGTATCAAAACTAATCGGTGAAGCTCCTCCTCATTATCTCACAAAGGCAGAAATTGCACAACAGGAAGAATATGATCGCTGTGTTAAACAACAGGAAGAAAGGCGTAAACAGATTGAAGAACGCCGCAAAAACAAAACCAATAAAAATATTAACAAAGAAAGGAGCCGTTAAAATGGCTAATAAAAAATTAAATACACCGGTAAATGTCCCGGTAGAGAAAATCCGTCCCTTTGAGGGACATCCGTATAAAGTGTTAGATAACGAGGAAATGAACAACCTCATTCAGAGTATTCAGGAACGAGGTATTCTTTCACCAATACTCATACGACCTATTGAAAACACAGATGAATATGAAGTGATAAGCGGACACAGACGCTTACACGCAGCGGTTAAGGCAGGGATAAAAGAAGTCCCTGCTTTTATTTATGCCATTTCTCGTGATGAAGCGGCTGTTATGCTTGTGGACAGTAATTTGCACAGAGATAAGATTTTACCGTCGGAACGAGCGTTTGCTTACAAGCTAAAATATGAGGCGTTGAAATCACGAGGCAAGAGAAACGATTTAACTTCGTGCCAAGTTGGCGCGAAGTTCAGAACAGATGAATTTATTGCAGAAAACACAACAGATAGTGCAAGACAAATACAGCGATATATCCGTCTTACAAACCTTATTCCCGAATTGCTTGACCTTATGGACGAAGGTAAAATCGCATTTTCTGTCGGTGTTGAGCTTTCATATCTCGATGACCAAACGCAGTATGATTTGCTCAATCTGATTGAAGAACATGAATGCACACCGTCCTATTCTCAGGCTTGGCACATGCACAAGGATTTCAATGCAGGAATGCTTACGGTTAAAAGTATTGAAAATATGCTTTCTGCCGAAAAGCCGAATCAGAAAGAATATTTCAAATTGCCGCTTGAACAGGTACAGAAATTTTATCCCAAAGCCGATAAGAAACAACTTGAGGATTATGTTATGAAAGCCCTTGATTATTACAACAAGGCTTTACAGCGTCAGCGAAATCGTGACAGGGATTCAAGGTGAGGAGTGTGCCTATGGGTGATGATGTAAAAGTAAACTATATCAAAGATAATGTTCGTCTTGATAATCTCTCGGGCGGTGTCCTTATTTCGGAAGATTCTGCCGAATCCCTTATCAGATGCATTCTTCCTGATATTGTTGCTTTCTTTCAAAGTGAAGCAGGTAGGAAAGAATATGATAAGTGGAATGGCGATTGGAATAAATTAAAGGAAATTGAGTAAAAAAAGCGGGTGCGATGTAACAGTCGCATCCGCACATTTAACAAAAACAAATATACCAATTAAAATATTATCAAACACAGGAGGTAAAATTTATGATAGGAGTTATCTACGCAAGATACTCTTCAGACAGTCAGCGTGAAGAATCTATTGAAGGTCAGCTTCGTGAATGTAAAGCCTATGCTGAGAAGAACAATATTCAAATTATGGATACCTATATTGATAGAGCATTATCTGCTAAAACCGACAACAGACCTCAATTTCAGCAAATGATTAAAGACAGTGCTTCAAAGAACTTTGAGGTTATTCTCGTTTGGAAGCTGGACCGTTTTGCCCGTAACAGATATGACTCGGCGCATTACAAAAATATGCTTAGGAAAAACGGAGTTAAGGTTGTATCTATTACCGAAACCATATCTCAGGGCGCAGAAGGTATTCTTTTGGAATCGCTACTTGAAGGTATGGCAGAATATTATTCCGTAGAGCTCGCAGAAAAAGTAACAAGAGGAATGATGGAAAACGCTCTTAAATGTAAATACAATGGCGGTACCTTACCAATCGGGTACAAAGTGGATAAGGAGCAGAATTATCTCATTGACGAGGTTACTGCACCGGCAGTAGTTTTAGCATTCAAGAGTTATGCCGAGGGTATGTCTATGCAACAAATTGCAAACATGCTCAATTATCAAGGTGTCAGAACACATAAGAAAAGCAAATTGGATGTTGATATTGTTGCTCGTATGCTGCACAATCGAAAATATATCGGTGAGTATAAATTTAAAGATGTCGTTACGCCGGGTGGAATTCCGGCCATAATTGATAAGGAGTTGTTTGATTTGGTACAGGAAAAAATGAAGCAGAACAAGAAAGCCCCTGCAAAGCACAAAGCGGAAGATGAATATCTTTTGACCACAAAACTTTTTTGCGGCAAATGTCAATGTCTTATGGTTGGCGAGAGCGGTACAAGCAGGACAAAAATTGTGCATCGTTATTACAAATGTGTAAGCGTTAAAAATCATAAGGGTTGTGATAAAAAGACCGTTAAAAAGGATTGGATTGAAGATTTGGTAATTGACAGTATCCGCAAACTCATTATGAATGATGAAACCATTGAATATCTGACTGACCTGGCACTTGAAACCTTTAATAAGGAAAGTACCGTTCTTCCTATACTGCAAAAGCAATATGCACAGACTTTAACTGCAATCAACAATCTCATTACCGCTATGGAAAAAGGTATTATTACACCTACCACCAAGGAGCGAATGGAAGAACTTGAAGCGGAAAAGAGCGAGCTTTCAATCAAGATTATGAAAGAGGAAATGTCGCAGCCAAAATTGTCCCGTGAGGAGATTTTATATTGGTTCTACAAATTTCGTAAGCTTAACCCCAAGAAACTCGACCACAGAAGAAGCTTGATAAATAACTTTGTAAATTCGGTATTCTTATTTGAAGACAGAATGGTAATTAACTTTAACTTCAAAGACGGAACCGAAACCATAACCTTTGCCGACCTTGAAAAGTCGGCATTAGGTTCGGATTTGAAAGTGTCAGGTGCACCAGAAAAAACGACTTGCAAAAGCAAGTCGTTTTTTTAGTTATATTCGCATTGCGGCGCGTGATGTTGTTGTACACTGATAATTGTTTTCACCGCCGTATTAACAGAATAACGCACCCGACAAAAAATCTGTTGAAATAAAAAATCCCCGATGAGTATGGAGAAAATCCAAAGCTCATCGGGGATTTTTGTCCGCACATTCGATTATTGCCGCTGTTTTTTCTACAATAAACAGCTGCAATTTTTGTTTTCGTGACTTTCGGGTAAAATATTAGAAAAATACTCGGAGGTAAACTAAAATGGAAGGACGAATTATTACAGAAAAAATGGTTGCCGGATTTAAGGAACATCTTATCTTAGAGGAGAGGAGTGCGACAACGGTTGAGAAGTATATCCGTGATGTTAAAGCGTTTTCTGTATATACGCAAAACTCTGATATTACAAAAGAAACCGTTATTGCATACAAAAAACACTTGCAGGAAAATTACGCCGTGCGGAGTGTAAATTCAATGCTTGCAAGTGTAAACAGCTTATTTGCTTTTTTAGGTTGGTACGATTTAAAGGTGAAATCTTTAAAACTGCAAAAGCAAGTCTTTTGCCCCGAAGAAAAGGAATTGACAAAAGCGGAATACGCACGGCTTTGCAGAGCGGCGGAGCGTAAACGCAATAAAAGACTTAATCTCATTTTGCAAACCATCTGCGGCACGGGCATTAGAGTCAGTGAGCTGCAATATATCACTGTTGAGGCGGTAAAGAACGGCGAGGCAGTTGTAAACTGCAAAGCAAAAACACGGTCGGTGTTTATCGTAAAGGAATTAAAACAAAAATTGCTCCGCTACGCAGCAGAGCAAGGAATAAAAAGCGGTATGATTTTTGTAACTCGCACAGGCAAGCCGATAAGCCGCACAAACATCTGGCGTGAAATGAAAGCATTGTGTGAAGAAGCGAATGTTAACCCCGGGAAGGTATTTCCGCATAATTTGCGCCATCTGTTCGCAAGGGTATTTTACGGAATTGAAAAGGACATTGCAAAACTTGCGGATATTCTCGGTCACAGCAGCATCAATACAACCCGAATTTATATAATCTCAACAGGTACCGAGCACCGCAGAAGAATGGAAAATATGCGGCTGATAATATAAAAATAGCCACCTAAACGGCGCCGACACGTAATACTGATTATGTTGTATCCGAAATACTTGCAGCTGCTTTCGAACCGCATTTTACATACCGAATTATAGCATAAAAACGAAACAATGTAAAGAACGGCAGAACGAAAAACGTCGAAAACACGAGATTATCAAAAATCAAACATCACAATAAAGCCTTTTTTAGGGTGCATTTTTTGACCCGTAAAATAAGGCTTGGCTTTTTATACTCTTTTATGACTTGCTGTGTTCCGGCAAGTCTTTTTTATTACCCGATTTACAACATAATCAGTATTATGTCGCAAACTTAGGGGTGATAAAAGGCGTGACAAAACAAGTTAAATCAAAACAGCGTGTTGCCGATTACGGCGAGGTCTTTACCGCCGAGCGTGAGGTCAAAGCAATGTGCGATTTAGTCGCACAGGAGTGTGACCGAATTGACAGCCGTTTTTTGGAGCCTGCCTGCGGCAACGGCAATTTTCTTGCTGAAATTCTTACAAGAAAACTGGCAACCGCAAAAAGACTTTATAAAAGTAATCCGTATGATTTTGACCGGTATTCCGTGCTTGCGGTTTCAAGCATTTACGGTGTGGATATTATGCAGGATAACACCGAAGAATGCCGCAAGCGGCTGTATGATATTTGGGAAAAGGACTATAAATCGGTTTGCAAAAAGCAATGCAATGACGATACCCGAAAATCGGTTAAGTACATTTTAGAGAAAAACATTTTATGCGGCAACGCCTTAACGCTTATGTGCGTTGATGAACATCAAAAAGACACAAATATTCCGATAATTTTCCCGGAGTGGAGTTTGATGCTCGGCACCAAGCTTAAAAGACGTGATTTTCGCCTTGATGTTTTGCTTAAAGCAAACGAAAAGCCAAAACAAAAGCAAAAAGCACTGTTTGATACGGACGACGATATAACCCGTTATTTATCTGAAAACCCTGTTACGGGAGAGTATATGGCGGAGCCGATATGCGAATATCCGCCCATAAATTACAGGAGGATATGGGAAAATGGCTGAATCTTTTTTTGACAGAGTTTATAAAAACAAGGCGCAACATACGCCGGATGTATTGAGTTGTTTGTCTAATCTCTCAAACGACGAGGTCTTTACACCGCCTGATGTGGTTAATCAAATGCTTGACCTTTTACCGCAAGAACTGTTCACAGACCCTAACACAACATTTTTAGACCCGGCTTGTAAAACCGGAGTTTTTCTACGTGAAATCGCAAAGCGGTTATTGGTGGGGCTTGAAGATAAAATCCCCGATTTACAACATCGTATTGACCATATTTTTCATAAGCAGCTTTTCGGAATTGCCATTACAGAACTGACAAGCCTTTTATCCCGGCGAAGTCTTTATTGCTCGAAATATCCCAACGGTCCGTATTCAATCACGCATTTTGATGACGCCGAGGGGAATATTCGGTACAGAAGAATAAACCATACTTGGGTGAACGGGAAATGCAAGTATTGCGGTGCAAACAAAGAGCAGTGGGACAGAGATACAGAGTTGGAAACACACGCCTACGAGCTCATCCACTCAAGCAACCCCGAGGAGATTTTTAATATGAAATTTGATGTAATAATTTGTAATCCACCATATCAAATGAAAGATGGTGGTGGCATGGGCACAAGTTCTATATCATTGTATGATAAATTTGTTCAGCAAGCCAAAAAATTGAGACCACGTTTTTTAAGTATGATCATACCTGCACGGTGGTACTCTGGGGGTAAAGGCTTGGAGGTTTTTAGAAATGAGATGCTTAATGACAAACATATTACTGAATTACATGATTTTTTTGATTCTAAGGAGTGTTTTCCGGGAGTTGATATTTCGGGTGGGATTTGCTACTTCTTATGGCAAAGAGATACTATCGGTGAATGTAATGTTGTATCCGTTAGAGCCAATGTTGTATCATCGATGAAAAGATATTTATTAGAAAAAGATAGTGAGTCTTTTGTTAGATTCAATGAGGCTGTAAGTATTATAAGAAAAATAAAAGAATTTAATGAGTTTTCTTTTATGAATATAACTAGTGCAAGGAAACCATTCGGACTTTCATCAACAATAAAAATTCATGTTGATAAAGGCAACGATGATATATTTGTATTTTCATATCCCCAAAACGGATATATAAATAAATCATATATCACCCAAAATTTTGATTTAATAGATAAATATAAAGTATATATAGCAAAGGCTTATGGCGAACGAGGCAATTTTCCATACCATGTAATTGGCAAACCATTTCTTGGCACACCCAACACTTGTTGTTCTGAAACATATTTATCAATAGGCTCTTTCGAAAATAAGCGGCACGCTGAAAATATAATGAGTTATATGGCAACAAAATTGTTCCGATTTCTGGTTTTAATAAAGAAAAACACACAAAATGCACCTAGAGGTGTTTATGAATTTGTACCATTACAAGATTTTTCAAAACCTTGGACAGATGAAGAACTCTATAAAAAATACAACTTGACACAAGAAGAAATTGATTTTATTGAATCAATGATTAAACCTATGGAGTAAGATTATTATGGCAAATAATATCAGCCTATCCGTCATTCTGCATAACCGCCCTGCGGTTGTGCCTACGATTTACGGCTACACTCTGCCGGATGTTGCCGACCATAACGGCTACATAAAAATCGGATATACCGACCGTGGAGACACAGAAACAAGAATCAAAGAACAGCTGCATACCGCCGCGATTCCGTTTAAAGTTTTATTCAAGGAATCCGCAATGCGTTCCGACGGAACTTGTTTTACCGATAAAGACATTCACAGATTGTTAAAGCACAAGGGTTTCAGACAGTTGAACGAGGGTGAAGACCGCAACGAGTGGTTTTGCTGCACCGAAAAGGACGCGCTTGACGCCATAGAGGAAATGCGCACGGGTATTCGTTTTGAAGGTCAGCGTACATGTACTTTTTCTATGCGTAAAGAGCAGCAGGCGGCAGTCAAAATGGCAAAAGATTACTTTGAGCAATCCGAAAAAGAAGACCCGGACCGTCCGCCTAAATTTTTATGGAATGCTAAAATGCGTTTCGGCAAGACTTTTGCTACATACCAACTTGCCAAAGCGATGAATTTCAAAAGAATTTTGATACTTACTTTTAAGCCGGCGGTTGAGTCTGCTTGGCAGGAAGATTTATCACACCATGTTGATTTTGCCGGATGGCAGTTTGTTTCAAACAAAGAGGCAAAGTTTGATGCAAAAGAGCTTGACGAACAATTTGATGAGTGCGACAGCACAAAGCCGATTGTTGTTTTCGGCTCGTTTCAGGATTTGCTTGGTACTAACAGTGCCGGCGGTATTAAAGCAAAGAATGAATTTATACACACAACAAATTGGGATTTAGTTGTATTTGACGAATACCACTTCGGTGCTTGGCGTGAAAATGCTAAAAATCTTTTTGAAAAATTCGACGAAGAAAATGACGATTTTGATATTGAAAAATATCAAAAGGAAGAAGCGGGAAACGCCATTAACGAAACTTTCCTGCCTATATCCGCTTTTCATTATCTCTATCTTTCGGGTACTCCGTTCAGAGCACTCAATTCCGGCGAATTTTTAGAGGATCAGGTTTTCAACTGGACATATTCGGATGAGCAATCGGCAAAGGAGAACTGGCAAGGTCCGGGTGAGAACCCTTATGCTGCACTGCCGAAAATGATTATGCT
>ERZ808246.758-NODE-758-length-25668-cov-4.650841_pt1 | contig 25668 bp, 26 predicted proteins | sample MGYA00521083_ERZ808246 | MGnify/ENA primary metagenome ERZ808246 (study PRJEB31516, sample SAMN03275577) | gut metagenome | biome: mammalia-associated habitat; material: feces | host: Papio cynocephalus | place: Kenya | collected 2012-07-07 ... | reverse complement strand
CATGAAGCCTCGCCTCCTCTGCATGGGCGGAACCGGTCCCTGTGTTGTTTTTGATACAGCGTCATTTTCAAGGAGCTGGCCATTTTCTGAATGGCCTCGCCATATGTAATGCTGAACTGGCCATATGTGGCGGACGCGTCGATTCCAAAGGCCTGAAGGATGGTGCTGTTGTCAAATGGCTGAATGGTGCATTCCACATACTTCACAGTCTCCGTTTCCGGGGAGAGCGTCTCGATGCCGCTTTGCATGTAATAGGTTTCACTTCGTGTACCGGTGATCGTGCCTCCACTGTATATAGGAATTGAAACCGCTACCGGAGAGTATGCGGTTACATCGACCGATTCTGATGTTGTTATTACTTCGTCCGGTTCGTAATAGGTGCGCTGAGCTGTGGTATACCGATACTGTGGAACGCCGTTAATGGTCCCGGTCTGCGTTTTTGCTGCCACGACCGTTACGGTAACTGATTTGTATGTTGAGTAGGTAAAGGGGACAACCTGCTCTGATTCCTTTTCCGCGGAAGATACCGGAAACATACTGTCGGCAACATTGCGAAGCTTTATCAGCATATCCTCCTTGCTGGTATTGCGTTGCTGAAGCGATGCCGAATAAGCTGCGAGAATATAACTTACATCATAACCGGCAGAACCCTGTGCATAGTTGACAAGCGCATCCATGGACAGATCGTAGTCATATCCGCCGTCCTCGATAATCTGTTCGACTTCTGCGAGAGCTGCGTCGTAGCCCTCCTCCACAACTGCGGAAATGTCTGCGGCAAGTTCGTTATAGGATTCCAGCAGCGTTGCTGGGCTTTCCGCATCTACCATTGATTCATCCAAACCGAACACGCTGTTTGTGACAACGCTGGGTAGCGAAACAATCAGGACGATGATGACAAGGAAAAGCAGGCAGATACAGACAAGTATTTTGAACAGGGTATGACGCAATGCCCACGCCGCCGACAAAATTGCTCCCCATGGTCCGCCTGCGGCAGTTCCAGCGGCCACCTCGGCGACCGCCTTGCCGCCCTCCACACCTGCCTGTACCGTCGCGGCTGCGGCATTGGCTCCGGCTTCAGCGCCCTTCATCGCTGCCTGCTTCGCTGTTTCCTTTGCGGCTTTGGCCATCTGTTTGGCAGCCTCACCGTAATTGTCATTACCGTCGCCGATCTGCCGTTTATTTGGCTCGGCCATATTACTTTCCCACCTCCTTGGTGCGTATTTGAAGCCGCGCAAAGCGGCTGATTCCTTCACTCGCAGGCAAGCAAAGCAGCCGGAGGGACATCATCCACTCCGGCTGCCGCCCGCTGCAATTATTTTCTGCGCTTCGGTGCCTTGATGCCATTGTCCGGGCGCTTTTCCGGTTCCTTGAAGCGACTGGGCGTACTCTTGTACCGAACCGATTCCACCGATATCGTTCGGATATTTTCGCCGTCGTAAACGGGCTTTCCATATTCCAGCTTCTTTGTTTTCTTGTCCAACATATAGCGGATGTATCCGAGCTGCTGTAGTGTATTCATGATTTCTACAGCCTCGGTGCGGCTTTTAACGCCCAGGATACTTTTTAACCCAACCATGCCGCCTGACCACATCCCGGGCACTACATCGTTTGTATAGCCGCAGTATTTGGCCTGCCCCTTGCGAAATGCAGCTCGCGAGGCCAGCTTCGCCCAGTAGCCCATAATTCCCTTACCGGCTGGCAGATTGCCTCTGGACAGTTTGACCCATTGGTATTTGAGCAAGCATTTCGGCATGACAAGTTTCTCCTTTCTGTGGCTGGGTATAAAAATAGGGCAGTCCCTTTGATTAAGAGACAGCCCAACAGCATTCGGTTATTATATTCTTACCGGAAGCCCTGATAATGCTTTGCCCGGTATCCCTATTAGGTACCAGTCATCTGCGTACTCAATGCGGGTCGGTATCCACTTCTCACTTATCAATGCCTCCATTATGGTTCCACAGTGTAATCCGCCATAATTGTTTCCCGCCGCATATAAAATATCAAAGCGGCCCATAGAGGGGTCGTATATAAGCGTCCCGTTTTTCATGCAGACTTAACCTCCTGACAAAGAATTTAAAATCATTTTCCCATAGTCAATTTTTATCATATCAGTACAAACCATATCAGAGCCAGCACGCTACATTTTTATGGGGAGAGAGCACAGCTTTTGGGTGCCAAATTGCCACCTCAGTTAACCCATTTACTCACCCATTTACTCACCCATTTGGCTCGGTTAACCCATTTTTAGCCCTTATAAAATGGGTTAACCGAGGTCATATGCGTTCAAAAACCGCGAAAGCCATCAAAAGCATTCAAACAAAAAAGGTATGAGAAAACCCCGGAAAATACTGATTTTCCGGGGTTTTTGAGCTTTTGAGTTGTAAATTTGCGTCCAATCAGCGCTTGCTGAACTGCGGCGCGCGACGGGCGGCTTTGAGGCCGTATTTCTTACGCTCCTTCATGCGAGGATCGCGGGTCAAGAAACCGGCCTTCTTCAGAATGGGACGGAACTCGGGATTCATCTGCAGCAGGGCACGGGAGATGCCGTGGCGCAGAGCGCCGGCCTGGCCGGACACGCCGCCACCTTCGACGGTGGCAACGATGTCCACCTTGCCCAGGGTATCGGTGGAGTTCAGAGGCTGACGCACGACCATCTTCAAGGTCTCCAGGCCGAAGTAATCGTCAATGTCGCGGCCATTGATGGTGATGGCGCCGGTGCCGTTCTCAAACAGGTGGACGCGGGCCACGGAGGACTTACGACGGCCAGTACCGTACTTATAGGGATTCTTGGACTGATACATTCTTCTTTTCCTCCTTACTTGACCAGCTCGGGCTTCTGAGCCTGATGCTCATGCTGCTCACCGGCATAAATGTGAAGACGCTTCAGAGAGTCCTTGGTGACGATGTTGCGGGGCATCATGCCGCGCACGGCCACACGGACGGCCACCTCGGGCTTTTCCTGCATGAGGATGCGGTACTTGGTCTCCTTTAGGCCGCCCACCCAGCCAGAGTGGGTGCGGTAATACTTCTGCTCCATCTTGTTGCCGGTGAGAATGGCCTTGCCGGCGTTGATGACGATGACGTTGTCGCCGCAGTCGGCGTGGGGAGTATAGGTGGGCTTGCCCTTGCCGCGCAGCAGGTCGGCCACGATGACGGCGGTCTTGCCCAGGGGCTTGCCGGCGGCATCAACGACGTACCACTTGCGGACGATATTGCCCTTGTTTGCCATAAAAGTGGACATGGTGTTTTTCCTCCAGTATAATAATGTATTGCTTTACTTTTTCGTGCTCCCTTGGTAAAATCGGGAGAGAGAAAACAGAAACCAATGCGCTCAGCACGCAAGGATATTTATAACACTTTATCCGCCGCTTGTCAACATGAAATTGATTTACGGCAGTAACATCTGCGATTATCTCTTGTTTTCTTTGATTATCTCCCATTTTCTCACATCGTATTTTATATTTTGGAGGGATGACCCTATGCAGCATATTTTAGGCCTGGTGCGCCGTTGCGTGGAGGACTATCACATGATCGAACCCGGGGAGACTGTGGCCGTGGGCGTGTCCGGCGGCAAGGACAGCCTTCTGACTCTCACGGCCCTGGCCCGGCTGCGTCGGTTTTACCCCGTTCCGTTTCAAGTCCATGCCATCACCCTGGAGACGGGCACCCCGGGCATGAGCTTTGACGCCGTGGCGGACCTGTGCCGGGACCTGGAGGTGCCCTATACCCGCATCTCCGTGCCGGTTTATCAGATCGTTTTTGAGGAGCGGAAGGAGAAGAATCCCTGCTCCCTGTGCGCCAAGCTGCGCCGGGGCAGCCTAAATACCGCCCTCAATGACCTGGGCATCTCCAAGATCGCTCTGGGCCACCACTTTGACGACGCGGTGGAGACCATGCTCATGAACCTGCTCTTTGAGGGGCGCATCGGCTGCTTCCAGCCGGTGACCTACCTGGACCGCAGCGGCATCACGCAGATCCGCCCCCTGCTCTACTGCCACGAGGACGAGGTGCGCCGGGTGGTGGCGAAGCTTCAGCTTCCGGTGGTGCAGAATCCCTGCCCCGCCAACGGCTCCACCCGCCGCCAGGAGGTGAAGGAGCTGCTGGCGCAATTGGAGCAGCGCTACCCCAACCTGCGCCGGAAGATCTTCGGCGCCATGCAGCGCTATCCCCTGTACGGCTGGAATCTGGAGGAGCTGGAGAAATAGGGGGAGGGACCCTTACGCAGGGGAGACGGATTGCCACGGCCAGTGTGCGCACTGGCCTCGCAATGACATGGCTTTTTACAAGGAGTGCGATGCGAGGTCGGGACGGGTCGTCCAGGAGGCCGACCCCTACACGCTGTTTATCGATAGAACTTCGTAGGGGCCGGCGTCCCCGACGGCCCGCTTTCCGGACGGCGGGGTGACTACACCCCGTCGCGATGGGGCACGGGGGCTGTAATAGACAAACAAAAAGCAGGGCGGGGGCTGCCCGTCCTGCCTGCACATTATATGTTATGTAAGCACCCACTGCACCAACAGCAGCAGCCCGAAGCCCGGCACGCCCAGGATGCCGATGACAATGGCGTTGAACCAGTTCAGCCCCAGGGACAGCCCTGTGACGGAGGTGGTCAGGTTCAGCAGCCACAGCGCGCCGAAGCCCAGGGCGGAGTTGAACGCCACCTTCAGCGCCAGCTTCAGCGGCGCGGCGAACAGCCGCAGGCATACCACGATGAGAAACAGCAGCACAAGGCCCAGGGCGACCTTTTCTACGACAGACATGACTCTCCCCCCTTCACGCTCCCCGCGGGCATGCAGGCGGGCTCCGTCGGCAGCGGGGACGGTTTGTATTGCCCCAGGGGGCGGCCCTGGAGGGCCTTCATCTTGCGCAGCAGGAAGTCGTAGCGGGATTTCAGGGCGTTGATGTCATAGATCCCCGCGTCAATGAGCCCCGGATCCGTGATAAAGTCGAACCGGGCGTAGGCATAGCGCAGCTCCCGGGCGGTGTCCCACAGCTCTTGCCGCAGCTCCAGCATACGCGTATCGGAATTCGTGGTGGCAGTTTGTTTTTTCATAGCGATCCTCCCGGCACAGGCCTTCGTTTCAGTTTACTGTCAGTTTGGCCATTTATGCCGGGGTTTAGTCGGCGCGGCATATTTTTTTCAAGGAAGGAGAACCTGTATGGATCACGAAGGCTATATGCGCCAGGCCCTGGCCCTGGCCCGGGAGGCAGCGGCGTGCGGCGAGGTGCCCGTGGGCTGCGTCATCGTCCGGGAGGGCCGGGTAATAGGCCGGGGCCGCAACCGCCGGGAGGAGAAGCAGCATACCGCCTCCCACGCGGAGATGGAGGCCATCCGCCAGGCCAACGAAGCTATCGGCGCCTGGCGGCTGGACGACTGCACCCTGTATGTGACCCTGGAGCCCTGCCCCATGTGCGCCGGGGCCATCCTCAACGCCCGGATCCCCCGGGTGTATTACGGCGCCCGGGACCGGGAGATGGGCGCCTGCGGCGGCGTGCTGAACCTGTTCATGGAGGATTTCCCCCAGCACCCGGCCCTGGTGGGGGGTGTGCTGGCGGAGGAGTGCCGGGCCGTGCTGACGGACTTTTTCCGGCGGCTGCGGAGGATTTAATACTTTTTTAATAATCTGCTGCGAACTTTTTTAATAACCGGCGGCTATACTGGGTACTGTCAAAAGAACTTTTTCATCAATCTTCCTACCAAGTAAGGCAGAGGACTTCCGTTCGCGGGTCCCCTGCCTTTTGGTTTTTGCGGGGCGAAACACAAGGGGCACAGGCCCTTTCCTGTAAAAATTCCTGTAGGGCGGGGTGCCCTCACCCCGCCGCCCGATACCCCCCGCATTTCTTGGCTGGGACTGTGGGCGTACTATGCGCCGCAGACATTTTTTCTCCTCCCGGCGCATAGAGATAGCGCCAAAGGAGATGGTACAGATGAAACAAGCCTTGGCGGCGGGAATGCTGTGGGTACTATTGCTGTTTGGCGGCGCATGGATGCTGGCGCCCCAGCCCGGGGCGGCGGAGCCGGAAAAAACGGACACGCCCACCCGGCAGACGGAACAGGCGGATAGCATGGACGGCCAGTCGGTGCTGCAGGTCTATGACGGGGAAAAGACCGTGGCCATGACCATGGCGGAGTACCTGCCCGGGGTGGTGCGGGGGGAGATGCCCGCTACCTTTGAGCCCGAGGCCTTAAAGGCCCAGGCGGTGGCGGAGCGCACCTTCATTTATTACCACATGCAGGGCGGGCGCAAGGCGGCGCATCCCGATGCCGACGTGTGCATGGACTACCGCTGCTGCAATGCCTGGGTGTCGGAAGAGAAGGCAAAAAGCAACTGGGGCGATAACTATGAGGAATATGATCGAAAAATACAACGATCTGTAGAGGAAACGGATGGCCAGGTGATGCTCTATGAGGGCAAACCCATCCTGGCGGCCTTCCACTCCTCCTCAGCGGGGGTCACCGCCAAGAGCAGCGACGCCTGGGTGTCGGACCGGCCCTACCTGGTCAGCGTGGAGAGCCCCGAGAATGCGGACAGCGTGCCCAACTATTACAGCGTGAACACCTTCACACCGGAGGAATTCCGTGAGAAGATCCTGGCGGCGGAGCCAGCCGCCGTGCTGGAGGGGGCGCCGGAGGGCTGGGTCACGGACCTGCAGACCAACAGCTCCAACCGGGTGGAGTCCGTCACCATCGGCGGCGTGTCCTTCCGGGGCACGGAGGTGCGCAGTATCCTGGGTCTGCGCTCGGCCTGCTTCACGGTGGAGTGCGGGGCTGAGGGCGTCACCTTCCATGTGACCGGCTACGGCCACGGGGTGGGCATGAGCCAGTACGGGGCCAATACCCTGGCCCGGGAGGGCAAGACCTGGCGGGAGATCCTGCAGTGGTATTATCGGGGCGTATCTATTGAAACCTGGCAAAAAACATGATATAATACTTGAGTTCACAAAATGTTTAGGAAAAGGGACGTTTTCACGGTATAATAGAAAAAAAGACCGCCCCGGCGGAAACAAAGGAGGAGCCTCCATGGCACGCAACATTTTGGTGGTAGAGGATGACCGCAACATATCGGATCTGATCCGTATGTATATGGAAAAAGAGGGCTTTGAGGTCCGCAGCGCCTATGACGGCGGCAAGGCCATTGAGGAGTTTGAAAAGCAGGCGCCGGACCTGGTTCTGCTGGACATCATGCTGCCCGTGATGGACGGCTGGGCCGTGTGCCGTAAGATCCGGGAGACCAGCAAGGTGCCCATCATCATGCTCACCGCCAAAAGCGAGGTGAACGACCGCATCACCGGCCTGGAGATGGGGGCGGACGACTATATCGTAAAGCCCTTTGAGATGAAGGAGCTCATGGCCCGCATCAACGCCGTGCTCCGCCGCAGCGAGATCCCCGATGACACGAAGAAGCGTCTGGTTTTCGATAAGCTTATCATCGACCTGGACAGCTATGAGCTCATCGTGGACGGCAAGAAGGTGGACACGCCCCCCAAGGAGCTGGAGCTGCTGTATCACCTGGCCTCCACCCACAACCGTGTCTACACCCGCAACCAGCTGCTGGATGAGGTGTGGGGCTTTGACTACTTTGGCGACAGCCGCACCGTGGACGTGCATATCAAGCGCCTGCGGGAAAAGGTGGAAAATGTGTCCGACCAGTGGGCCCTGAAGACCGTGTGGGGCGTTGGCTATAAGTTTGAAGTAAAGTGATGAAGAAGGAAACCAAAACCCGCTTCAGCAGCATCTACTGGCAGCAGTTCAGCCTGATCGCAGGTGTAGTGCTGCTGACGCTGCTGCTGCTGGGCGCGTCGTTTTACGCCCTGAGCTATAACTACCTGGTGGGCGAAAAACGGGACGAGATGAAGATGCGCGCTCAGCTCATCGTGCAGTTGACGGCGGACTATCTCATGGCGGAGGGAGAGGGCGAGGCCCAGGACAGCGGCCTCAGCCGTATGGCCGGGGTGGCCAGTATGATGACGGAGGTGGACTTCCTCATCTGTGATGAAAACGGCCAGGCCCTGCTCACCACTGATGACGCCCTGGCCGGCAGGAGCATCCGCCTGCCGGAGGAGATCCGCGATAAGATCCTCAATAATGCCGATGGCTTCGAGGGGTATACCACCCTGTCGGGCCTGTATAAGCTGCGCCAGTTTGCCGTAGGCCTGCCGGTGAGAACGGCGGACGGGCAGGTGGCCGGCATGGTCCTGGCCATGATCGACGGCAGCCAGCTCATGCGGCTGTGGCGGTCCTTCACGGGATTGTTTTTCATGATCTCGGCCATTGTGCTGCTCATCGCCTTCGTGGCCAGCTCCTTCATGTCCATGCGGCAGATCCAGCCCATCAAGGAGATGCTCAAGGGCACCCGGGCCTATGCCGCCGGGAACTTCGACATGCGCATTGAGGATGAGGGCCGCTCCGATGAGATCGGCGAGCTGGCCCGGTCGTTCAATATGATGGCCGATTCCCTGTCAGAAACGGAGCGCCAGCGCCGGGACTTCATCGCCAATATCTCCCACGAGCTGAAAACGCCCATGACGTCCATCGCCGGCTATACCGATGGCATCCTGGACGGCACCATCCCCCAAAAGGACGAGCGCAAGTACCTGCAGATCATCTCCGACGAGAGCCACCGGCTCAGCCGCCTGGTGCGCCGGATGCTGGACATCTCTCAGATCCAGTCCCAGGAGATGCATAAGGAGGATTTTGACCTGTGCGAGAGCATGCGCATCGCGCTGCTGAGTATGGAGCAGAAGATCAACCAGCGGGGCCTGGACGTGGAGGCGGACATTCCGGAGGATTCCGTCATGGTCCGGGGGGATAACGAGCTGATCACCCAGGTGGTGTATAACCTGCTGGAGAACGCCACAAAATTTGCCGCGGAGAGATCCACCCTGTACCTGGGCCTTGCCTGCCAGGGGGAGAAGGCCATCGTCACCGTGCGCAACACCGGCAATACCATTCCCGCCCAGGAGATCCCCCTGCTGTTCGAGCGGTTCCATAAGTCGGATAAGTCCCGCAGCGTGGATAAGGACGGCTACGGCCTGGGCCTGTATGTGGTAAAGACCATTCTCAACCAGCATAAGGAAAAGATCACCGTCACCAGTGAAAACGGCGTAACGGCCTTCAGCTTTACCGTGCAGATGGCAGACAGCGCCCGCAATTACGGGGAGGAACAGCAGCAATGACAGACGAGAAGAATATCACGCCGCAGCCGTCCGGGGACGGCCGGGAGGTCGTATCCTGGTATGTGCCGCCGGAGCGGGGGACCGAGGTGGTGCGCTGCTATGTGCAGCCCCAGCCGCTGCCCCGGGGCGTGCGGCCCCAGCCGCCGCAGACGGCGGCGCCGAAGCGGAATAAAAAGCGCGGCTGGGTCATATTTGTGATCCTGGCGGCGGTGCTGGCAGCCATCGTCGGCGTGACCGCCCTGGTGGTGTCGCTGACCGGGGATGGGGATCCCTCCGCCCCCGATGACGGCAATGCCGGCAGCATCGTGGATATTTCCGGCAATGAGGAGTGCTATATTCCCAAAGCCCCGGCGGCGGACGGCTTGCAGATGGAGCTGTTGGCCCCGGGGGAGACGGAGCTGACCCCCACGGAGGTCTATCAGAAAATGAGCGCCTCCACCGTGACCGTCCTGGCCACCGATGACCGGGGCAACACCTCCATGGGCACCGGCGTCCTGCTGACGGCGGACGGATACATCGTCACCAATGCCCATGTGGTCTCCGGGGCCAGCAGCAGCGTTGTGGCGCTGGATACCGGCCGGACCTATGAGGCGGAGCTGGTGGGCTACGCGCCCGGCCGGGACATTGCCGTGCTCAAGGCGGTGGACGCCCAGGGCCTGACCCCGGCGGAGTTCTGCGACTCCGATTACTGCGTGGTGGGGGAGACGGTGTACGTCATCGGCAATCCCCTGAACCTGAACCTCCGGGGGACCTTTACCAACGGCATCCTCTCCGGCCTGGAGCGGGAGATGGAGCTGGACGGCAAGACCCTCACCATGCTCCAGACCAATGCCGCCGTGAATAACGGCAACTCCGGCGGCCCGCTCATCAACGCCTATGGCCAGGTCATCGGCATCGTCACCATGAAGATGAGCCAAAACGAGAGCCGGGCCGAGGCCACGGTGGAGGGCCTGGGCTTTGCCCTGCCCACCTCCCAGGTGGCCTATGTGGTCAATGATATCCTGGCCCACGGGGAGTTCCACGGCATTCCCACCTTTGGCTTCACCATCGAAACGGTGTATGACGAGGACGGCAGCAGCCGGCTGACGGTCCGCTCTGTGGAGGAGAATACGGGGGCGGCAGATGCCGGCGTGGAGCCCGGGGATGTGATCCTGGCGGCGGACGGCCAGGCCATCCATGATAATTGGGACCTGCTGGATTACCGCCGCACAGTCCATGTGGGGGACACCGTGGACTTGACCATTCTCCGGAATGGACAGGAGATCCATTGCTATGTGACCCTGACGGCGACCATGTAATGCGAAAGCGCTTTTGAAACAAAAAAGGACGGACCTTGTGTCCGTCCTTTGAGACTGTCGATAAAGTGGCAAGACTGCGATAACGGTAAGGAAGGGCGTGTGAGGGAAACCCAAGAAGGGTGTCCCTCACCATTGAAATCAGTAGTTTTTGAAACTTTTTCAAAGTTTCAAAAACTTAGGCAGCGGGGCGAAAAGCCTTTTTCGACACGCTGAAAGGACGGACCTCGTGTCCGTCCTTTTTTTGCACCAAAACCCCGCCGCCCCTGTTTGTCGATGGAAAAACGCTCCGCAGGACGGGGTGCCACACCCTGCCATCTGCACCATCGCGGCAGGACACGCGGGTCCTGCCCTACAAAAATATACCGTAGGGGCGACCCACGCGGTCGCCCGCCCGGCAACCACCGCACTTCTTGTTCCAAATCCGTAGGGGTCGGCGTCTCCGACGCCCCGTTTACCGCACTTCTTGATACGCATCCGTAGGGCGGGCTGACCACAGCCCGCCGCACCGGACTTGCACCCCACGCCATGCAAAGATCCTGTCATTGCGAACCGGCGCGCACGCCGGTGCGGCAATCCGTAATACCCCTGCGCTGCACTTCACACAGCGCTTTCGTAGGGGTCGGCCTCCCGGACGACCCGAACCGGATTTGCACCGCACTCCCTGCAAAAATTCTATCACTGGCTTTGCGATCCGTAATATCCGCTGCCCCGGCCCCTACTTTTCTCCGGGCGCCCGGCTGAAGACGGTGTAAAGCCCGGCGGCTAAAAGAAACGCCCCGAAGGGCTTTTTCAGTGCCGCCACATCCACCGCCGTGGCTAAAAATGCCCCCAGCGCCGCCGCCGGCAGCCCCCAGGGGATGGCGCCGCCCAGGACCGACGCGTCCAGCAGTCCGTTTTTCCGGTGCTGCACTAGGGCCATGGCCGCCGTGGGGAGGAAATACAGCAGGTTGATGCCCTGGGCGGTGATCTGATCCACCCCCAGAAACAGCGTCATCACCAGCAGCAGCAGCGTCCCGCCGCCGATGCCCCAGGCGGATAGGATCCCCGTTAAAAGCCCGGTCAGCGCCGGGAGCACATACTCCTTCACAGCAGGTACCGCACTCCGCCGTAAACCAAAAACGCCCCGAAAATGCGCCGCAGCCAGGGACCGGGCACCCTGCGGAACAGCTTGCCGCCTATCAGTCCGCCTGCCAGCCCGCCCACCAAATACGGCAGGGTCATCAGCAGCTGCAGCCCCGACCGCAGCAGGTAAATGACGGCGGACAGGGCGCACAGGGGCAGGATCACCGCCACGCAGTTGGCCATGGCCCGCTTTTGGCCCACCTTGCACCAGGCAGTCAGCAGCGGCACCAGCACCGTGCCGCCGCCCCCGCCAAACAGGCCGTTTACCAGCCCTGCCGCCGCGCCGCTTATGCGAATTTTCCACTTGCCGTCCATGGCCGCACCTCCCCTTTATGTAGTCCCCTTCGATAGAAGGGGACTACTGCGTGTCGAAAAAGCCTCGCAGAGTTTGCCGCCCGCAGGCGGCAAAAAATTAAAATCATTTTCTCTCGCGACATGTGCGTGAGAGAAAATACCGCTCCGGCTGCCAGTGTGGAATTTGTCCGTCACAGACGGACAAATTCTGCGCGCAGCAGACTGCGAACCTTTTGTCGAAAAAAACCGGAGGTTTTTTCGACAGCCTCCAGTCCCCTTCGATAGAAGGGGACTTTTGTCAGATCTTGCGGAAGCTCTGGCAGTCGGTGCACTGGTCCTTGGAGGGATTGGTCTCATGGGTGCCGATCTGGATGGAGTTCAGACCGCAGTTATTCACCTCGCTGCAGTGATGGGCGCAGCTGGTGACGGTGCATTTGATGGCAGAGTTGGGGGTGCAGGCGCACCCGTCGTTGGTACAATTGGACATAATTTTCTTCCTCCATAAAAAATAAACTCGGGATAAGACCCGAGTTTATTGTGTGCCGCATGAAAAAAAGTATGCAAAGAAAATTTTGATATGCGGATGCGGGACGGGGCTGCGGATTACCGCACCAGTGGCATCGGTCACTGGTGCGCAATGGCATATTACAAGAAGTGCAGGCGGGTTTGAATAAAATTATATGGTGTGCAGCGCCGGGATCAAGGCGGAGGCCAGGGCGAAATAGATCAGCAGGCTGGTGGCGTCCACAATGGTGCTGATGAAGGGGGAGGCCATCACCGCCGGGTCCAGCCCCACCTTTTCCGCCAGCAGCGGCAGGCAGCAGCCCACGCACTTGGCGAAGATGACTACAAACAGAATGGTCAGGCACACCACGGCGCACACGGTGAGATTTACGGCGTCGTTCCCCAGGAGCAGCCGGTCTACCAGCAGCATCTTCACAAAATTCGCCGCCGCCAGGCAGATGCCGCACAAAAACGACACCCGCAGCTCCTTCCACAGCACCTGGAGCAGGTCGGAAAAGTCCACCTCGTCCAGGCTCAAGGCGCGGATCACCGCCACGCTTGCCTGGGTGCCGGAGTTGCCGCCGGTGCCCGAGAGCATGGGGATGTAGGAGTTGAGCACCAGGCAGGCTGCCAGCTTGCTCTCATAGTGGTTGAGGATCATCCCCGTGAAGGTAGCCGACAGCATCAGCACCATCAGCCAGGGGATGCGGGCCTTCCAGGTGGAGAAAATGGAGGTTTTCAGATAGGGCTTGTCCGAGGGCAGCATAGCCGCCATCTTTTCAAAGTCCTCCGTGGTCTCTTCTTCAATAACGTCCATGGCGTCGTCCACGGTGACGATACCGATGAGGCGGTTCTCCTGGTCCACCACGGGCATGGCCAGGTAGTCGTACTTGCTCATGGCCTGGGCCACGTCTTCCTTGTCGTCTAGGGTCATCACGGACACCACGTTGGGGTCCATAATGTCCTCAATGTGGTCGTCCTCGTCGGCCAGCAGCAGGTCCCGGACGGACAGCACGCCCTGCAGGTGCCGGGTGGGGTCGGTGACATAGAGGATGTTGATGGTCTCCAGCTCGCCGCCGATGCGGCGGATGCGCTTGAAGGCGTCCGCCACGGTCATGTCCTTCTTCAGACTCAGGTACTCCACGTTCATGATGGAGCCGGCCGAGTCCTCGGGATACTTCAGCATTTCGTTGATGGACTTGCGCATTTCGGGGGTCGCCTTGTCCAGGATGCGGATGACCACGCTGGCGGGCATTTCCTCCACGATGTCCACGGCGTCGTCCAGATACAGCTCGTCCAGCACTTCCTTCAGCTCCGTGTTGGAGAAGCCGTTGATGAGCATCTCCTGGCTGTCGGACTCCAGTTCCACGAATACCTCGGCGGCCAGCTCCTTGGGCAGCAGCCGGTACAGCAGGGGCATGAGCTCGGGGCCGGATTCCTCCAGCAGCTGGGCGATGTCCGGCGGCTCCAGGGGGAGGAGCAGGTCGCGCACGGCAGCGTACTGCTTTTGCCTCAGCAGCTCTTTGATTTTATCCAGGTAGAGATCCAGGTCTTCTTCGTAGTCGAACATGACAGCCCCTCCTTTCCGCAAAAATAAAAACCACAGCCGACTGGCCCGATAGGGCAGCCGCTGCGGCATGAAACGCACAGAAGGTATGCAGGAATAGTGTCTGCGCTCTGTCCACCGTAACAAGCTTTAGCATCGCGGGGCAATGAAACTGCGTTAGATGATACCTTGGTTTCGATATCGCCTGTTCAAACCCTCTTATGGTGTCTCCACCACTTCGCGGCAGCAGTCCGTATCCCTGCGGTAGCCTTACCTACCGGAACTTTATAAAGCTGTCGAAAACCCCTTTGGATTTTTCCGACAAAAGGCTCGCAGCCTGCTGCGCACATGATTTTGAGCCATTGGCTCAAAATTCCAAACGGGCAGCCGGAGCGGTATTTTTCCCCACGCACAGGTCGCGGTGAAAAACGATTTGAATGCTTTGCCGCCTGCGGGCGGCAAACTCTGCGAGACTTTTGAATATGTGTTAATAGTATGCCAAAAAAACGCCCCTGTCAACCCTTTTCACAGGGGAAATGCGAGAAAATGTTGCGGGGGAGTGATAGTAGGGCGGGGTGACTACACCCCGCCCATGGCCAATTGCAATGTGCCCTCACTTCCGCGTAATGACCGTCCCGTCGTTTTTGTGGATGCTGTTTTCCGCCAGCACGCCCCGGACGCAGGAGGTGGGGTAGATGATGCTGTGGCGGCCGATGACGGTGCCGGGATTTAGGACGCTGTTGCAGCCCACCTCCACAAAGTCGCCCAGCATGGCGCCCACCTTTTTGCGGCCGGTGTCCATGCGCTCCGCGCCGCAGCGGACCACCACCGGCAGCTTGTCGCTCTTTACATTGGAGGTAATGGACCCTGCGCCCATGTGGGACTTATAGCCCAGGATGGAGTCGCCCACATAGTTATAGTGGGGGGTCTGCACGCCGTCAAAGAGAATGACGTTTTTCAGCTCCACGGAGTTGCCCACCACGCAGCCGGCGCCCACCAGGGCGCTGCCGCGGATGAAGGCGCAGTGGCGCACCTCCGTCTCCGGCCCGATGATGCAGGGGGCGCCCAGGTAGGCGGTGGGGGCCACTACGGCGGTTTTGTGGACCCAAACGTGGGGAGCTGCCTCGTCGTAGTCCTTCAAGGTGGGGCCCACGGAGAGAATGAAGTCCTGGATGCCCGCCAGGGCCTCCCAGGGGTAGGTGAACTGGGAGAGGTAGTCCTTGGCGATGGTGTGCTCCAGGTCAAACAGGTCTTTTATGGTCAGCATGATGTTCTCCTTATTTTATATTTTATCCCATAACGGTTTCCAGCTCGGACAGGGACAGGCCCTTGACGAGGACGCTGCCGTCCTTAGCGTCCAAAATGTACGGCGTCAGCTTTTCCAGCGCCAGGGAATACTCGCAGTCCCCCAGCACCGCGTCCTTCGTGGTGCTGATGAGCACCACCCGCCACTGAGATACCGATTCCCCATCCACGGCGTATGCCCCTTGCGGGGCCTTGGGCAGGATGGTTTCTGCGCCCTCGGTCAACGCCATGGCGCCGAAGGGCGCACCGTCGGGTCCCCGGTAAAACTTTGGCTCTGCCGCGTGGGCCTGCGACCAGTCGACGGTGGGCTTTTCCTTCTTGAATTTATCGAATAAACCCATTTTTGACTCCTTGTTGTATATGATATTTCCCGTAAATCTTCTTATACACTGCCGCCAGCACCGGCAGGCCGGCCAGGGCCAGGATGGCCATCAGCAGGCCTCCCACCACATCGTTCACCAGACACACCGGGGTGGATAGCCAGAAGATCAGCGAGTAAACCAGCCACATTTTGCCGTTGGCCCGGTTGTAGGCGGGGACGTCTGTTAGGGAGGCGGGGTCAAGTTCGGGTCCGATCCAGAACCACATGGGCTTTTCCCGCCGCCAGGCGAACACGCCTATGGCCGTGAACAGCACGGCCGCGGCCAAGGTGGTGATGAGAAGCAGCTTATCTCCCATGAAAATTCCTCCTTTTTCCCGACCATTGTAGCACCGAAGCGGAGGTTTGTAAATAAGTTAAAAGATTGTTTACACGGTGGGCATTTACATTTGCCACCCGGTGCGCTACAATATGGTCAATAAAAGTCAAATGATGCACAGGCATCTTTTTTAACGGAAGGGAGCGTTATTTATGCGCAAAAAGCAATTCAAGGCCGAGTCCAGGCGGCTGCTGGACCTGATGGTGAACTCCATTTACACCCACAAGGAGATTTTCCTGCGTGAGATCCTATCCAACGCCTCGGACGCCATCGACAAGCTCTGCTACCTGTCCCTCACGGACGATAAGGTGGGCATGAACCGGGGCGATTTTGCCATTACCATTTCGGTGGACAAGGACGCCCGGACCCTCACCGTCAGCGACAACGGCATCGGCATGAGCGCCGATGAGCTGGAGAACAACCTGGGCGTCATCGCCTCCAGCGGCAGCTATAAGTTCCGCCAGGAGCAGAGCGAGGACGCGGATACGGACATCATCGGCCAGTTCGGCGTGGGCTTTTACTCGGCGTTCATGGTGGCCGACCACATCACCGTGGTGACCAGGAAGTACGGCGAGACCCAGGCCTGGAAGTGGGAGTCCTCCGGCGCGGAGGGCTATACCGTCACCGAGGCGGAGCGGGACGCCGTGGGCACGGACATCATCATGCACATCAAGCCCGACGGCGAGGAGCCGGGTGAGTTCAGCCGGTATCTGGAGGACTGGACCATCAAGTCCCTGGTGAAGAAATACTCCGATTACATCCGCTTCCCCATTAAAATGCTCCTGCCCCACTCGGTGAAAAAGCCGGACAGCCCGGCCGATAAGCCCGAGTACGAGACGGTGTATGAGTGGGAGACCCTCAACAGCATGGTGCCCCTGTGGCAGCGGAAAAAGAGCGAGGTCAAGAAAGAGGAGTACTACGAATTCTACCAGCAGCGTTTCGGCGAGATGGCCCCGCCCCAAAGCGTCATCTCCGTGTCTGCCGAGGGTGCGGTGACCTACAAGGCCCTGCTGTTCATCCCCTCCAAGGTGCCGAACCTGTACTACACCCAGGACTTTAAGCCGGGCCTGCAGCTGTATTCCGCCGGTGTCATGATCATGGACCACTGCGAGGAGCTGCTGCCGGAGTATTTCAGCTTCGTCCGGGGCGTGGTGGACTCCCCGGACCTGAGCCTAAACATCTCCCGGGAGCTGCTGCAGCATGACCGGCAGCTGAAGATCATCTCCTCTAACCTGGAAAAGAAGATCCTTGCGGAGCTGAAGAAGCTGCTCACGGACGACCGGGCGGGCTATGAAAAGTTCTATGAGAACTTCGGCCGGGCCCTGAAGGTGGGCGTGCTGAACCAGTACGGCGAGAAGCGGGAAAGCCTCCAGGAGCTGCTGCTGTTCTACTCCTCCACGGAGAAAAAGCTCACGACCCTCCGGGAGTATGTGGACCGCATGCCCGAGAGTCAGAAGTATATCTATTACGCCGCCGGCGACACCGTGGCGTCCATCGACAGCCTGCCCCAGACGGAGCTTTTGAAGGAGCGGGGCATGGAGATCCTCTACTGCACCGACCGGGCGGACGAGTTCCTGGCGGACAGCCTGCGCACCTACGACGGCAAGGAGTTCCGCTCCGCCGTGGACGGCGACCTGGGCCTGGAGGATGAGCCCAAGCCCCAGGAGAGCGAGAGTGACAAGGAGTGCCTGGCGTTCATCAAGGAGACCCTGGGGGACCGTGTGGACGAGGTGAAGGCGTCCCAAAAGCTCAAGAGCCACCCGGTGTGCATGACCAGCGGTGAGGGTCTGACCTTTGAAATGGAGAAGTATTTCCAGGCGATGCAGCCGGAAATGGGTATGAAGGCCAAGCGTATCCTGGAGGTAAACGTGGCGCACCCGGCGTTTTTGAAGCTGGAGAGCGTCCGGGCCACGGATCCGGAGTTGGCCAAGAAGTACGCGGAGGTGCTGTATAACCAGGCGCTGCTCATTGCGGGCCTGCCCATTGCCGACCCCTCCGGCTATACGGACCTGGTGTGCTCCCTGTGGAGCTGAAATCCCTGTTGGAAAATTCCGAAGGAATTTTCCAACAAAAGACTCGCAGCCTGCTGCGCGCATAATTTTGGCGCACTGCGCCAAAATTCCACACTTGCAGTCTGAGCGGTATTTTTCCCCACGCACATGTTGCGGTGAAAAATGATTTAACTTTTTTGCGCCTGCGGGCGCGAACTCTGCGAGGCTGCTTGCTTCTGTCATTCCGAGGGAGCGGAGCGACCGTGGGAATCCGTACCCTTTACCGATAGAAATTCGTGGGGGGGCGTCTCGACGCCCCGCTTGTGGCGCTTCCGATTTATGCGTAGGGGGCGATGCCCTCATGGCCCCGCCAGCTTTGCGCACTGGTCTCGCAATGACAGGGTTTTACAAGAGACGCGGTGTGCGGCGGGACACATGGGCCCCACCGCACAGAGGCCTGTTTTATAGGGCAGAGCCCGTGTGCCCTGCCGTGGGTGCGCCGCGAGGCGCTGCGCCTATGAAAAGGGCGGAAAGCTATGCTTTCCGCCCTTTTGCTTGCCTTATGGGAATTTTACGGTTTTTTCTGCTGCCTGCACCAGATGTTCATGATGGTGCGCACCGGCAGCAGCTTTACCAGGCGCACCTGCATCCGCACGGGGAAGCCCAGGATGGACACGGTCTTGCCCTTGCGCAGATCCCGCATGGCCTTTTCCACCACGTCCTTAGACTCGTACCAGCGGTCATAGAAAGACACGGTGTTGTCGTGAACGGCCCGGTCCATGAACTCCGTTTTCACCCACCCGGGGCATACGCACAGCACCTGGATGTCCCGGCTTTTCAGCTCCCGGCCCAGGGCCCGGGAGAAGCTGAGCACATAGGCCTTGCTGGCGCCGTACACGCTCATGTAGGGCACCGGCTGCCAGGCGGAGTTGGAGCCCAGGTTGATGATCTTGCTGCCCGGGTGCATGTAGGGCAGGCTCATGTGGCACATGGCGGTGATGGCCCGGTCGTTCAGCTCCACAATACCCAGCTGGGAGGAAAGGTCCATCTCCGTAAAGGGGGTGAACTTGCCGTATCCGGCGGCGTTTACCAGGACCGCGATCTCCGGCTGCTCCTGCTCCAGGGCCTCCCGGTAGCGGCGGAAGGATTCGTCCCGGGACAGGTCCATGGCAAAGGGGACGATGACGGCCTGCACCTGCTCCTGCAGGGCCAGGAGCCTGTCCTCCCGCCGGGCGATGACCCAGATCTCCTGGGGCCTGAATTCCCGGTCCACGGCCAGCACAAAGTCCCGGCCCATGCCGGAGGATGCTCCGGTGACCACAGCGATTTTTTTCATAATAGGACCCTCCTGACGATGTGTTTTCTCGTTGTAAAATAATTCAGTGCATGGGGCAGCCGTGGACCTGGATGCCTGCCTGCTCCCGGCGCAGGGCCCGCTCATAGATCATCTCTCCGGCGATGGACACGGCGATCTCCGCCGGGGTCACGGCCTTGATGGCCATGCCCACGGGGGTGTGAATGGAGGCGATGGCCTCCTCGCTGACGTCGGCGGCCCGGAGCCGCTGATTCACCGAGGCCGTCTTGGCCCGGGAGCCGATAACGCCCACATAGGCGGCGGGCCGCCGCAGGATCTGCTCCTGTACGGCAAAGTCGTGGGTGTGTCCGCTGGTCATGACCACCACATAGTCCCCCGGCTCCACGGTGATGTAGCGGTCGATGGCCCCAAAGTCTCCGCAGATGAGCCGCTCCGCATCCGGGAAACGCTCCGCCGTCACCAGGTCCGCCCGGTCGTCAAACACCGTTACCCGGAAGCCGATGGACCTGAGCACCGGGCACAGGGCCAGGGAGCAGTGCCCCGCCCCAAAGAGGATGGCCCGCTCTCCCACGGCAATGGGCAGGGCGAATACCTCCGCCTCCTGGGGCCGCTCCTTTGTGAGATACCCCCGCGCCCCGGACAGGGGCAGCGCCAGGTAACCCGGCTGGTATTTGGCGATGCACTCCAAGAGCGTGGCGGCCAGGGCGTGCCACGGCTGATCCTCTGCGGGGATGTAGGTGAACAGCACCCGCACATCGCCGCCGCAGACCATGCCGATGTCGTCCGTGTCGCTGCGGTGGAGCTTGTAGTCCCGGATGTCGCTGCGTTTGGTTTTCAGAAGCTCCTGAGCGTGGAGAATGGAAAGATTTTCCACATTGCCGCCGCCGACGGTGCCCGCCTGGGGGCCCTGAGCGTTCACCAGCATCTGCGCGCCGGCGCCCCGGGGGGCAGAACCGGATTCCCAAACGATGGTGGTCAGAACGGTGTCGCGGCCCTTTTCCATTTCATATAGTAATTTTGCAAAGATGGTCTGCATGTAGATCACTCCTTTTTCTATACCGTGCTATATCATATCACAAAAAAGATAGAACCGCCACAGGTATTCACCTGGGGCGGTTCGAAACTGTCGGAAAAATGGGGAAATTATAATAACGGTAAGGAAGGGTGTGCGCGGGAAACCCAAGAAGGGTGTCCTGCGCCATTTAAATTTATCGTTTTTGAAGCTTTGAAAAAGCATCAAAAACGAAAGCAGCGGGACGAAAAATTTTCGTCCCGCTGAGAACCGCCACAGGTATTCACCTGGGGCGGCCCTGTTTTTTACTTGCCCAGGGAGTTGGCTACCAGCGCATCGTACTGCGCGCGGGTCAGGTCGCAGTGATAGAACAGCTCGTAGTACTCGTGAACGTCGCTGAACAGGTCATACTGGCTGGTGGCATCGGGATAGAGGAGCTTGGCCAGCCACATCATGCCCAGGTACCGCTGCACGGACGGGGGGAAGCCCATCCAGTTGTAGGGGCCGAAGGGCACCTCATAGTAGGTGCCGTTTTTGATGGCGGTGACGCTCTGCCAGGCGGCGTCATCCTGGACGGTAGAATAGATGCTCTCCGGAGCAAAGATCACCACATCCGGGTTCCAGGTGAGGATCTGCTCCATGCTCACCTCGTTGCCGGTACCCTTGGAGGAGGGCTCGTCCACCACAGCCAGGTTGTTGGTCAGCATGTCCAGGACCTCAGCGTGATAAGAGCCGCTGGCAATGACATTCTGCCCCGTGTCGCCGGTGACATACAGCACATTGGCTTTCTCCACGCCGGATGCAATGGCCTCCATGCGGGCGCTGATCTTCTCGCAGTACTGGGCCAGCTTTTCGGCCTCCTCCTGCATGCCCAGCAGGTCGCCCAGCATCCGGTAGGCCTGGGGATAAGAATTTATGTCGGCGGTGATATGGATAAAGGGAATGCCGGTCTGCTGCTGCAGATCGTCCATGTCCTCCTTGATGCTGCCCTTAGGCTCGCCCACATCAATGACCACCTGGGCGCCGCTCTGCAGCAGCGTCTCCAGATTCAGCTCGCCCTTGCCGCCGTACAGCTGGCCGATTTGGGGCATGTTGAAGTATTTTTCATCCAAATAAGCCTGGGCTTCCTTGCTCCAGGCGTTGGAAACGCCCACCAGCTTGTCCGGGCACAGGGCAAACAGCACGATCTGAGCCAGGGGGCCGCTGAGGGCTACCTTGTCGATCTGGGTGGGCACCTCCACCTGGCGGCCCGTGGAGTCGGTGAAGACGCGGGTGGTGGGTTCGGGGGTGGGATCCTTCTTGATGCCGCAGGCCGCAAGGCCCAGCACCATGATCGCGGCCAGCAGCAGGGCGATCAGTCTCTTTGCTTTCATAGTTTTCTCCTTTTTCCTTTATTTCAAATCCTCGCTTGAGAATTTCAGACAACCTACCGACCGGGTGTGGGGCAGATACCAGGGGTATTCCGCCTGCCCGGTGGGCACCAGCTTTTCCCGGAGGAAAGCATCGGTGATGAGGGACTTATCCGCGTCCCGGCTGTATAGCTCAAAGAAACGCCGGGCCTCCGCCATGGAGCGCAGGGGCTGGCCCATTTCCAGCTCCAGCTCCGCGGACACAAAGGGGACGCCCCGGGCTGTGAGCCACTCCGCTCCGGCCCGAAAGCCCTCGTGCCCCAGGGGGTGGCGCTCTACGGAGAAGCGGTGGATCGTGTAGTTTTTCTTAAAGACGAACACCGTGCCCCGGCACCGGGTCCGGGCGATGGCGGCAATTTCCTCCATGCGGCCGAAGAAGGAGAACACCATGGCATCGTAGAGGGCGGCGGGCGCCGCCGCGCGGAGCAGGTCGCCGGGCAGGATGTCAATATTGCCGATGCCCCTGCGGGCGCAGTTTTCCCGGAGGACGGACAGGGCTTCCTCGCTGCGGTCCGCCGCCGTTACCCGGCGCACATAGGGGGATAGGGCCAGGCTCAGGTAGCCCAGGCCGCAGCCGGCGTCACAGATATGATCCGCCGGGTGCAGGTCCGGCAGCATCCACCGGACCAGGCGCTGATGGTAGTCGCTGCGCTCCGAGGCATCGCGCATGAAGCGCACCATTTCCGCATTCCACCGAAACATCACCGCACCTCCTCATCTGTCAGGGGTACAATGACGGGGCCGCCGGGGGTGTCGGCCAGGGCGGTATCCACCCCGTAGAGCCGGCGCAGAAGCGCCGGGGTCAGCACGGCACCGGAGGGGCCCAGGGCGGCTACGGTGCCGTCCTGCAGGGCCAGCACCCGGTCGGCAAAGGTCAGGGCGTGCTGGGGATTATGGGTGCTCAAGAGCACGGTATAGCCCTCCCGGCTGAGAGCCCGCACCTGCCGCAGCACCCGGAGATGGTTGCCGTAGTCCAGGGCGGAGGTGGGCTCGTCCATAATGAGAATATCCGACTGCTGGGCCAGGGCCCGGGCGATGAGCACCAGCTGCTGCTCGCCGCCGGAGAGATGGGCAAAATTCCGCTCCGCCAGGTGGGAAACACCTGCCCGCTCCAATGCGGCCCGGGCGGTATGGATCTGCTCCCGGCCGGGCTGCTGCAGCGGGGAGAGCTGCCGGGTGGTGCCCATGAGAACGGTGTCCAGCACCGTGTAGCCGAAGGTGGGGCGGTGGATCTGGGGGATATAGGCCATGCGCCGGGCCCGCTCCCGGTGGGGCAGGGTGCAGATGTCCCGGCCATCCACACAGATGCGGCCGCCGCAGCCCTCCAGAGAGCCTAAAATGCAGCGAAACAGAGTGCTTTTTCCCGCGCCGTTGGGGCCGAGAATGGAGAGAAGCTCGCCCTTTTCTGCGGTGAAGCTCACATCCCGCAGCACCGGGCGGCGGGTATAGGAAAAGCTCAGATTTTCCACCGAAAGGATCATAGCAGGTTCTCCTTTCGCGTCATGAGATACAGGAAGAAGGGAGCGCCTACAAAGGCCGTGAGAATGCCGATGGGGATCTCCACCGCCAGCAGGTTCCGGGATATGTTATCCACCAGCAGCAGGAAGATGGCGCCGAACAGGGTGGAGGCCGGCACCAGGTAGCGGCAGTTGCTGCCCACCAGCTTCCGGCTCAGGTGCGGGATCACCAGGCCCACCCAGCCGATCATGCCGCTGACGGCCACGCTCACCGCCGTGAGCACCGTGGCACACAGGATCACCACCAGCCGCAGCCGGCCGGTGTGTACGCCCATGGAGCGGGCCTCCTCCTCGCTGACCGTCAGCAGATTCATGCGCCAGCGCAGGGTATAAAGGGGCACGAGGCCTATCAGCATGGGGATGACGGCAAAGCCCACGTCCTTCATCCGGGCCCCGGAGAGACTGCCCATGAGCCAATAGGTAATGGCCGGGAGCTGATTGGAGGGGTCCGCCACCAGCTTTACATAGGAGGTACAGGCGGAAAACAGGGAGCCGATCATCACCCCCGAAAGGAGAATGGTCATGACCCGATTGCCCTTGGCCCGGCGGGCCACGGCATACACCAGCACCACGGACAAAAGGCTGCTGGCAAAGGCCAGGGCGGTGACGCCGCCGCGGGAAAAGCCCAGCAGAATGGCCAGAGCTGCTCCAAAGCAGGCCCCCGACGATGCGCCCAAAATATCCGGCGCGGCCATGGGATTGCGGAACACGCTCTGATAGGCCGAGCCGGCGGTGGCCAGGCAGGCGCCCACCAGGCAGGCCAGCAATATCCGGGGCAGGCGGATGTTCAGCACCGCCGTGGCCATATGCTCCGTCCAGGTGGGGGAGAGGGGGAGGACCCGGGACAGCAGGATCCGGATCACCTCCAGAGGCGGCACGTCATACCGGCCCAGCCAAAAGGACAGGAGGAACAGCGCCAGCAGCACCACAGCCAGTATGCAGATGGCCAGCAGGCCCCGGCGGCCTTCCCGGGTGCGCATGGGCGATCCCTCCTTTCATCTGTGCCGAGATGAAATTTATTTTACACTGTTTTCGGGAAAGAAACAATACGGTGCGTTCGGCCATGTCGAATCATTGTTCAGACAGGCGGGATTTTTTTGTTGCGCAGCGGCCGGGAGTGTGGTAGGATGGGAAAAAAGAAGGGAGGGGTAAAGCGGCTATGGAGCGGATCAGCTTTCAAAAACCGGATCTGCATATGCACTCCGTATATTCCGACGGGACGGACACCCCGGAGAGCCTGCTGCAAAGCGTGCGCGCCGCCGGGCTGGATCTGTTTGCCCTCACCGACCACGACACCGCCGAGGGCTGCGCCGCCGTAAGGGCTCTGCTGCGGCCCGGGGATCCGGCGTTTATCGGCGGGGTGGAGTTCTCCTGCCGGGACGGGCGGGGCAAGTACCATGTGCTGGGCTACGGCTTCGATGCGGATAAGCCCGCCATCCGGGAAACGGTGGCCTATGCCCACCACAGCCGCATTCTGAAAATGCAGAACCGCTTCGGCTATCTGCGGGAGCGGTTCGGATTCACCTTTACCCCGGAGGAGCGGGCGGAGCTCATGGGGCTGAAAAATCCCGGCAAGCCGCATTTTGCGGCCATGCTGCTGAAAAAGGGATATGTAAGGACCAAGGACGAGGGGTTCGAGGTGTTTTCGGGCTACCGGGACACGGAGCCGACCCTTCCGCCGGAGGACGCCATAGGCGCCATCCTCCGCTCCGGGGGCATCCCGGTGCTGGCCCACGGCATCCTGGCCGACGGGTCGGGGGAGCTGACGAAGGAGGAGATCACAGCCCGGGTGGAGCGCTTCCGGGCGGCGGGGCTCCTGGGGCTGGAGTGCTATTACTCTGCCTTCACGCCCCGGCAGAGGGAGATCATGCTGGCCCTGGCGGAGAAATTTTCCCTGCTGGTCACCGCCGGCAGCGACTATCACGGGACGAACAAAACCGTGCATCCGGGCCAGACCGGCGGAGCCGATCCCCGGCGGCTCCGGAGCTTTTACGATGCCATTGCGGACCGCCTTTAAAATGTAAGAGAAGAGCCCTGCTTCCGGATTTGCCGGGGGCGGGGCCTGACTGCGCCCGGGGATAAATTTTGGTGAAAACGGAGGGATTCACAAAGGCCGGGAAGTGTGATATACTTGCTTTGATTATTCATTTGGCACGCGCAAGGAGGTAGTACAATGATCCAATGCTTTGATAAGGGCGTTTTCCTGGAAAAGGGGCAGCTGCGCGATACCGCCGCGCTTCCGGCGGAGCAGGCCCGGAAAAACACCATGGCCTGGCAGATCCTGCAGGCCCACAACGTAAGCGGCGATGCGGAGCGGCTGCAGGTGCGGTTTGACGCCATGGTGTCCCACGACATCACCTATGTGGGCATCATCCAGCAGGCCCGGGCCTCCGGCATGAAGGAATTTCCCATTCCCTACGCCTTGACCAACTGCCACAACAGCCTGTGCGCCGTGGGCGGCACCATCAACGAGGACGACC
>ERZ808246.757-NODE-757-length-25686-cov-6.153057_pt1 | contig 25686 bp, 19 predicted proteins | sample MGYA00521083_ERZ808246 | MGnify/ENA primary metagenome ERZ808246 (study PRJEB31516, sample SAMN03275577) | gut metagenome | biome: mammalia-associated habitat; material: feces | host: Papio cynocephalus | place: Kenya | collected 2012-07-07 ... | reverse complement strand
CCAGCGACATTCTGATTAACAGTCAGACGCTCTGCCAACTGAGCTACGCGGGAATGTTGGCTGCAAGGTTTCCCTTGCGCACAAGACACATATAATACACACGGCAAAGGCAAACGCAAATCGGTGCGCCCCACGGCGTGTCGCCTTGTGCCGCAAGGGCTTTACAGCGAAATCGTGGTGAGGGGCATCGCGGAATCGATGGAAAAATCCGGGGCGCTTGGCGCCACTCCCGCCTCAACAAGATTCGCGCCGAGCACCGCGACCATCGCTCCGTTGTCGGTGCACAGCTTGATCTCCGGGATACGGACGTCCACGCCGTAGCTCTTGCCGTACTCCACCAGCTTGGCACGCAGCTGCGAGTTGGCGGAGAATCCGCCTCCGACGATCAGCGTATCCGATTCGTACTGCCTGCACCCGCGCATGGTCTTCTTCGCCAGAACGGTCGCCACGGAGTCGGCCAGCGAAGCGCATACATCATCGACGGGGATCTCATGGCCCAGGGCCTGCTGGCTTTCCACCCAACGGGCCACGGCCGTCTTCACGCCGGAGAAACTGAAATCGTAAGGATGCTTGGCGCCGGCCTGCCCCTGCGTCAGCCCCTGGGGCACCTTGATGGCCTTGGGATTGCCGTTCTGCGCATGACGGTCGATATGGGGGCCGCCCGGGTATGGGAATCCCAGCAGTCGGGCCACCTTGTCGAAGCACTCGCCGGCCGCATCGTCCAGCGTGGTGCCGACGACGTCGATGTTGCGGGCGATGTCGGTCACGTGCAGCAGCGAGGTGTGCCCGCCGGAGACGATCAGCGCCATGGTGTTCTCGCTGACCGCGCCGAATTGCAGCTGCGTCACCGCGATATGCCCGATGACATGGTTGATGCCGTACAGTGGCTTGCCGCTCGCCCATGCCAACGCCTTGGCACCGGAAACGCCGACGGCAAGGCAGCCTGCCAGTCCCGGGCCCGCGGACACCGCGATCGCATCCACGTCGGACAGACTCATGTCCGCATCATGCAGCGCCTTGCTGACGCACGGCACGAACGCCTCGGCATGGGCGCGCGACGCGATCTCCGGGATCACTCCCCCATACCGCGCATGTTCCTGCATGGAGGAAGCCACCACATTGGACAGCAGCGTACGCCCACGCACGACGGCCGCCGCCGTTTCGTCGCAGGTGGATTCGATGCCCAACACAACAGGTTCGCTCATTGCCGTTCTCCTTCTTCCTGTGCGGTTTCTTCTCGTGTGGCGTTCGCGGATTGGAATCCCACGATGTGGGGCCGCGCTATGTCAAGGCTCATGGTGTACGCGTCGATGCCTTCGGGCTGGTAGTACCGTTTGCGCAATCCGAGACGTTGAAAACCGAAACGTTCGTAGAGCGCCAGCGCCGGAACGTTGTCCACTCGCACCTCAAGCAGCATGCGTGCGGCCCCCTGCGCCTTGGCCTCGGCTATCATCCGGCTGAGCAGCGCCGCGGCGATCCCCTGCCGCTGATACGCCTTGCCGACACCGATCGTCATGATCTCCGCATCGTCGCCGTCATACCAGAAGCCCGCATAACCACGGATATGGGAGGCATCGTCCACATCGGCAAAGTACGTTCGTGCGGGAGCATCCAGTTCCTGCCGTACGGACGCCTCGCTCCAAGCCCCCCTGCCGAACAGTTCCGCCTCCAGCGCACTGATCGCTTCGATCACCTGTTCCCGGTCAAGGTCGCGGATATCGACGATCATCGTGCGGCCTTTGCGCCGCCATGACCGAGCACATGCTTCAACGGGCTCGGAATCTCGGCGTCGGGCCGGCGCAGGTACAGCGGCTCGACGGCAGTGTCCACATGGTTGCCATCACGAGCCGCACAGGTAAAGACATCGAGTCCATGCGCACCCTGGTCGAGTACGGATTCATCCACGATGTCGCCCAGCGAACGGATCGATGCCAGGGTATCCGCATATTTGGCGGCCCCGTGCCCGACGACATCGACAACCGCCTTCTTGGAGGACGCCTGCTCAAAGGCCGCCACGGCCTCGTTGACACGTGAGGCGATATTGGCGGGATAGTCGATATCCATGGCGATCAGCGGCTCGGCCCCACGCATAGCGCCGTCATGGGCGGTGCAAGACCCGCATAATTCGAAGTACAGCTGTTTGCGCCGCGCATCGTTCACGGCAAGCGTGAGCACCTGCATATCGTCGGCGGGTGCGGCATGGCGCTCGGCATTCCACCATGCCTGCGGTTCGAGAATGTTCTGTCCGACCAGCCTGGCACCGGTGGCGAACGCGATGGCCTTGGCGGCCACGATGCCGGCCCTCAGGCCGGTGAAGGGGGCCGGCCCCACGCCGGCGACGATGACGTCGATGTCGCTTGGCTTGAGCCCAGCCGTTTCCATGGCCTTGGCGATGTTCACCTGCAGCTTCTCGACATGGGTGCGGGAATCCGATTCCACGATGGGGTCGTGCCCCGCTGCACCGACGGTGGAACCATATGATGTGTCGATCACCAGCACTGTTTCGTTCGCGCCCATATCCTGTCACTTTCCTGCAAGGGTTGCTGCTCGTTGCGCCCAATCGCTGCCGACGGGCACCAAGGTGACGATTCTAGTACCTTCGCTGGTCGGCTCATCGGTGTTTTGCACAAGTCGTGCGGGGCGGTCGATGTGGATCTCAAGACGTTCCGGGGCAAGGGCGGCGGCCATCTGCTCCCCCCATTCCATGAGGATGACGGTGTTCTCGCCGGGGTCTTCAAGCTCCTCGTCGAGTCCGAGCGATTCGAGCTCGTCAAGAAGCCTGTCGATGCCGTCCTGCCCCGGCGCATAGTCGGCTCCGCCAAGCCTGTAGGCATCCACATGGATCATGTGGGCGTGGCCGCCGCTCGGGAACGTGCCGTCAAGCTCGCGCGCGATGGTGAACGTCGGGGAGACGATCGGTTCGGCGATGCCGAGCCCGGCACCGAATCCCTGGGCAAGCGTGGTCTTGCCGGCGCCGAGCGGACCTGATAGCAGCAGCACATCGCCGCCTCGCACGATATGCGCAAGCCGTTCGCCGATGGCGCGCATGCCCTCGCCGGTCGGCGCTTCAAGCACGATCGCGCCGCACTGTTCTTCCGTTTCGCCGTTCATGGTCATTGCCGTTCCCTTCCTTTCGCCGCTATGCATTCGATGCTTCGCTCAAGCGCATAGACGGGGTCTCCGCCATTGGTCTTGCTTTGTTCGTCCGCCCAGGCGAGCGTCTGGATGCATGCGGATAATCCGGCGGACGTCCAGCCGCCAAGCCGCACCTTCTTGAGCATCCAGGACGGCATGCCCGCTTCGGCCGTGGAGATGGTGCCCGATTTCACGGCCGCCGCCTTTGCCACACCGCGTAGTTTCGATGCAAGCGCCCCGATGAGCGCGATGGGCGAGGTTCCCTGTTCGATGGCGGAACGCATCATGATGATGGCATCCGCCGTTCGCCCCGCAAGTGCGGCGTCGGCGAGGGCGAATCCGGTGACCTGCGCGTTTGCCGTGAGGTATTGGTTGACGCGGTTGAGCCCCATGGGATTGTCATCGAAGTCGAAACACAGCTGGTTGCACATGGCGGCGAGCTCCCCGGTGCGCTCGCCGAGCACGTCGACGAGCTGTTGGGCGGCCATGGGGTCGATTCGCCGGTTGCGTCGCTCGAATTGGGTAAGGACGAAGTTGAGCTTGGCTTCGGGCTTTTTCAGGTCGGGGATGTCCTTTTTGTCCGCGCCGGCTTTGGTGAGTTGGTCGAGGAGTCGTTTGCCCTTGTTGCCACCTTCGTGCTGGCAGATGACGATGCTGGAGTTATCGGGGTCCTTGCCTGCCTGCTTGCAGTAGGAGAGCATGGCGTTGCCGAGCTTGTCATCGGCATTTTGCAGGTTGGCGATGCGAACGACCGAAATATCGGATAGCAGCGAGGGACTGACCGCTTCGTTGAAGGAGTATTGGTCGGCCGTCGTCGCGTCGAGTTCGATGAGGTCGGCGTCCGGCCGTGCGGTGAGTGCTTGGTGGCATAGGTCGCGTACGGTTTGCTCGTTGAGGTAGGCGTCGCCGCCGTATACGATGCGCATGGGTTTTCCTGCTTGTTTTGCCATGGCTTCAATCTCCACATATCACTGGACAATCGACGCTCGTAGGCTGTGCATGTGCATGGTCGGCAGGATCCGAAGCATCGGATGATGCGGGACGAGATATGGGTGGGGCCCGTCGAGCGTGCACTCGACGGGCCCAGCCATGCGTCCGCTTTCGCGGGAGGTTTCAGCCGATGCTGATGGTCCTGAGCTGTTCCGCGTACTCCTCCACAAGCCGGCTGTCGTATTCGGTCCACTCATGGCTGGCGGAATCGTCGGGAACGAAATCAATGGTGTTCTTACGCATGATGTTACCTTTGATGTTTACCTTCCATTGCAGTTCCCGTTCTTGCTTCGTTGCCGAACCGGAACTACTAATGGTCTACCTCTCCAGCCATGGGATTTCCCCGCATGTTTCACAGTGTGACCATGGTTGTGGGCATGTGTCGAGACGCTTTCTTACGTTGTCCATTTGTCCGCCGCATGAGAGGAGTGCCCGTGAATCACATTGCCAGCCGTTTTGCCTGTTTTCTGTGCGGGGTGATGATCAATTCGTTCGCCATCGCCTTCATCACCAAGGGCGATATGGGCACTTCGCAGATCTCCAGCGTGCCGTATGTGCTGAGCCTGCGGTTCCCGTTGAGTTTCGGCATGATGACGTTCATCATGAACATGGTGTTCATCGCGCTTCAGGTCGTGTTGCTGAGGCGTGATTTCCATCCGGTGCAGTTCTTGCAGATCGTCGTCAATGTGCTGTTCAGCGCGATGATCGACGTAAGCATGTCGCTGCTGTCGTTTCTTACCCCGAGCGCATGGTGGCAACGGCTGCTGTGCGTCGCGATCGGATGCTGCATCATGGGATTCGGCATCGTGATCGAGGTCTCCCCCAATGTGCTGATGGTCCCCGGCGAGGGGATCGTACGTGCATTGTCGATCGTCGCCCATGCCAAGTACGGCACCACGAAGATCGTATTCGACGTGTCGCTGATCGCCGTCGCCGTGGCGCTGTCGTTCGCGTTCTTCGGCTCGTTGCGCGGCGTTGGCCTGGGCACCGTCATTTCGGCGCTGTGCGTCGGCTCCATCATCAATGTCATCAACAGGACCTTCACGTTCCCGGAGCGTATCCGTTCGCTCGCGCTGGTCACCGAACGTAATCGCTGACGCGTCGTGCGCTCATGGTGCAAGCAGTTTCGGCGATAGCCTGCGGAACAGGAGTCCCGCAATGATCGCGGAAAGAACGTCCGAAATCGGTTCCGCCAGGAATACGCCGCTTGCTCCCAGACCGGCGATATGCGGCAGGATCAGCGCCAACGGCACCAGAAGGATAATCTTGCGCAGAATGGCAAGAAACAGCGATGGCTTGGCCTGCCCCATACCGACGAAGGCGCATTGCGTGGCGCTTTGCACGCCGAACACGCCCATACCGCAGCTGAACAGCGGGAGCATGCGAACCACCACGTCCGTGATGTCCTGATCCGATGTGAACAGTCCGGCGAATGTGACGGGGAACATCGCGTAGGTCAGTACCATGATGCTGTTCACGATGACCAGCGTGAACAGCATCCCGCGGTACGCACGCTTCACACGGTCGAACCTGCGGGCCCCATAGTTGTAGCCGATGATCGGCTGGACCCCCTGGTTCGCGCCGTTCGAGAACACCCATACGAGCTGCATCAGGCTGGTGATGATGGTCATCGCGCCCACGTATGCGTCTCCCCCATATCGCTGCAGACTCGAATTGAACACCACCTGGATCACGCATTCCGTCAGCTGCATGATGAACGGCGAGACACCGAGCATGAGCACCGAACCGAGCAGCCTGTCGAAGCGGATATCGCGCGCATGCAGGCGGATGATGCTTCGCCTCGAGCACAGGAAGCCGATCACCCATGCCGCCGATACGGCCTGTGCCACCACGTTGGCCAGCGCGGCACCATATACGCCCATATCGAAGGTGAAGATGAACAGCGGGTCAAGCGCCACGGACAGCACCGCGCCGAGCAATGTCGACACCATGGCGACGCGCGCCTTGCCTTGCGCGGTGATGAAGGTGTTCAGTCCGAGCGCCAGTTGCACGAAGACGGTTCCCGAAAGGTAGACGGACAGGAACTTCATGGCGTAGGGAATGGTGTCGCGGCTTGCGCCGAAGGCGAACAGGATGGGTTCCTTGAACAGCTGCAGCAATGCGGGCAGCACGATGGATATGGCAATCAGCGCGGCGACGCTGGTGCCAAGGATGCGCTCGGCCTTGCGGGTATCGCCGCGACCGAGTTCGATGGACGCCAATGGCGCGCCACCGCTGCCGACAAGCGCGGCGAACAACGAAACGGCAAGCAGAATCGGAAAGCAGACGCCCACCCCTGTCATGGCAAGGTCGCCGACCCCGGGAATCCTTGCCAGGAACAGCCTGTCGATGATGGTGTAGAGCGCATTGCATGCCTGCGCCACGACGGCCGGAAAGGCGAGCGATACGGCCAGCCTGCCCACCGGCGCGGTACCCAGCGCATTTCCCCGTAACCCTGGCTTCTCCCCCGTCATCTCATTCATATACGTTTCTCTCCCGTCTGTCGCATGGACCGGGGCACCATTATCCTCCTTTCCGTGAATACCCGGGACTTGCCCACGGCCGGGATGCGCCGTCACGCCGGATTCACACGACGCCGCCGAGGGCCTGGCCGAGGAACCATTCGTCGTGGCTGACGATCAGCATCGCACCGGGATAGTCGGCCAGGCATCGGGCCAACGCTCGTTTGGAGTCCAGATCGAGATGGTTCGTCGGCTCGTCCATGACGATGAGCCACGGCTTGTCCATGATTCCCAGGCACAGCATGAGCTTGCGCAATTCGCCCGGCGACGGCCTGTCTGAGGTCAGAAGCCTGTCCGGGTCGGCGTTGAGCCGAGCGAACAATCCAAGCACCGTGGACCTGTTCCCGTCATCCAGCCGGGCGAACCTGTCCATAACGCCTCGGCGCGTAGTCTCACCGATCTGCTGTGCGATGAACAGACACGGAGGTTCCCCATCCAAGGCGGCGAGCAGCGAGCCGACTACGGTGGTCTTGCCCGAACCGTTGGGACCGGTGAGGGCGATATGATCGCGCGGACCGATGCTCAGCGAGGGGATGTCGATGCCGTCCGCCCATCGTCCGTCCCCATCCGTTCCGGCGCACCGCTGCGTCACCATCCACCGGTTTTCCTCGATGCGCAGCACCGATGCCGCGGGATTCCTCCCACGGGTCTCATCATCCACCCTGGTCGTGCCGAATGCAAGGAAACCTGCCGGGAGACGCACCAGCTCCTTCCTGCCACTCGGGCATATGTCGATCCAGACGTCTCCGTCGTACCGTTTCGATGCGGTCGACAACGAATCGAGCGTTTGACGCGCCCGATCGACCCGTCTGGATATCAGGCGGTACGCTGAGGACGAGGCCTTGTCGGACTGTTTCTCGACCCATTTGTGGTGATCGAGTGCGCTGTGGTCCCGGGGGTCTATGCTCCGGCCGCTGTGTTTACGCGCCTCGGCGCTGCGCATCGCCTGCCCCCGTTGGACGCGTGCCGCCCGGAGTCGCGCCAGCTCGCGTCTTGCGGACCTGAGCGAATCCTCGTCGCGAAGGTCTCGGGCATCCATCTGTTCCGCCGCCCTCGTGCAGCCGCCGCTATAGGTCTCCGCCACGGTGATGTTGCGGCCCTTGACGTGTCTGCGCTCGAACATGATGCAGCGCTCGCACGTGGCGTCGATCAGCGGAACATCGTGGGAGACGACCATGCCGATGCCGTGATATTGGTGCATGGCTTCGGTGATTGCGGATCGCGTCGCCACATCGACGTGATTGGTCGGTTCGTCCAGTACAAGCACGTCGGGGCGCAGGGCAAGGGCGCATGCGATTTGGAGGCGTTTGGCCTCCCCTCCGGACAACGTTCCATAGCGGTATGCCCGGTTGTCGCCGATGCGCAAGGCGTTGCGTACGCGCGTTGTCTCAGGAGACCAGTCTGCCGCGAAATCATCGAGATTGTCCGGTTCCAGGTCGGTTTCCTGGCGGCAGTAGGCGCAGATGAGATTCCGCGGCGACGGCGTGACGATACCACGTGTCGGGCCCAATGCCCCTGTCGCGATGCTCATCAGCGTCGTTTTGCCGATGCCGTTGTCGCCGAGTACGGCGGTCCATCCCCGCGGGAAGGATGCGGACACGTTCTCGAACAGTGGGTCCGGCTCGGATGGGTAGATATAGGAGATATTGGTAAGCGTAAGCGTTATTGGCTGGGCCATGTAGGGGTCCCGTTCCTTATACGGGCGCACTGCTGGTGCATTGACGTATGAAAGCGTGGACGAATACGGAACCGTGTAAATTGCATACGGGCAACCTGCGGCAGTGCGCTTCGACGCGCACGGTCCTGCCGAAGATATTCGCCACCCGCTAGATACGCAATGTCCCGTGTTCTCCTCTTGATGGCCCCTTTGGCATGTGGAGGGACCCGATTCCGCTTACTCGTGCCAAAATATATGGCGGAAGGGATTCCGATGCAAACCGGGCGTGTCGGAGAGAAGCGCCATTGAAACATGGAACCATGTGCCTCGCATGCTCCGGGGAGTCCATCTTGCCGGGCGCATGCCACGGTGACATGGGTAGGAGCGGAATCTGGCAGCTGCTGGATGGTCGCGGCATCACGTAAATATGAAGATGATGCGGTCGGCCACCGGCAGGGGCATCGCGAAACCGGTTAGGGGGCATCATTGAACGAACAGGAACGAATGGATGAAACAGGCAGAAAAGCACTCCTTGCGGCGAGCGTCCTGCTTGCAGCGGTGCTGATCGTGGTCTGCGGTTACGCATGGCTTTCCTCCAGTCCCGCCGATACTTCCAGGACAAGGATCACCATTCACGGCACCGGGGCATTCAGCCGGGCGCAGATACGCGATGCCGAGGATGTGGCGTTAAAGCATCTGCGCGGCTTCCACGGCTGTCGGATCGATTCGCTCGACTATGACGACACGCAGTCCAAATCGATATTGGCGCTCGAACAGGAGACGACCCGTACGGGCGGCAGCTCGTCCATCGCCTCGGCCATCAGCCGGTACGGCATTGCCAACGTCATCATGCTGACCAGCGACTACACCTGCGCCCACGGGGGCGCATCGCCGGAATCCGCCAAGGGGTGGGGACTCTGGTATGCGTGGAGTCCCGGATCCGAAGACGCCAGCAAAGGATGGATCTATATCGACGAAGGCTACTGACCGATAGCTTTGTCTCCGCGCCACCACCCGCCGATCAGTCGAGAAAGATGCCGGCCTCGCGCATCTGTTTGCGGGCTGCGACGCCAAGTTCCTCGCTGACAGGCTCGGTCAGCCGTTCGATGACATGGACCTCGTAGCCGAGTTTTCTTGCATCGAGCGCCGTCTCCTTGACGCAATGCGATTCGGCCAATCCGACCACGTCGACCCGGGTAACACCGGCCGACTTCAATGCATCGGCGAGACCAGCGCCCGCACTCGCATCGGCCAAGGCCTGCTCGCGCGTCGGAATCCGATCGGTGTTGTCCTCATACCCCTCGAAGCCGGAATACGACGGCGAATACTGCCCTTTCTTGAAATGATGCCCGATCCGCAAGGCGGCGATCGCCGGATGCAGATCCGCGTTCGGCGTACCGGCCTTGCCATGCACCGGCCAGGTGTCCACGAAGTCGGGGTTGTCGGACCAATGCGTTCCGGGGTCGATGTGCCAGTCCTGCGTGGTGGCGATATACGCATAGTCGCCGCGATGATCGGTCACATACTGCGCGATGCGTTCCGCTACGGCGTTGCCTCCCACCACGCCGAGCTCGCCGCCTTCGCAGAAGGTGGGTTGCACGTCCACCACGATAAGCGCCTTGGTCATGGGTCTCCTCCTGATTCGATTGCCGATATGTTCCATGGTAGTTCCCCCGGCTCGCCGGCATCATGCGCATCCCATCCTGCAGTACCGCACCCGGCCTGTTCGCCGGCCGTCACGTGTTCCATGAGCCCTCGCCGAACAGACGCAGGGTGTCGGCAATCCAGATTTCGAAGCCGTTCTTGGGATTGCGTCCGAAACGACCGGCCGCATATCCGTCGCCGGTTCCGCGCCGTTTTACCCATCGCGTCACATATATGACGGCAAACGCGACCGCAACCTCAAGAACCACCACCAGCAGCGCACCCATGACGCCGCTTTCCCACGGCAGCACCGAATACGACGCATCCCCCAGGGAACGCGCGACGACCTCCATCACCCTGGTTCCACCCGAGGCGAACCAAGCGAACACGAATGCCACGTCGATGCTGATCCATGCACACGTCAGGGCCGCCAATCCAAGCAGCGTCGCATACGACACCACCGGAGCCACCAGAAGATTCGCAAGGCACGAAAGCAACGGCAGCTGCGGCTCCATGAGCACCTGAACCGGCAACGTGGCCGATTGCGCCGCGACGGTCATGGCAAGCGCGGCCGCGACCGGTTTCGGCATGATCCTGGACAGCGCCGCGGTCATGGATTCGGACAGCATGACGATGCCGAGCACAGCGGCGCATGATAGGGCGAACCCATAGCTCGTCGCCAAGGAGGGACGTACCAGCAACGCACCGATGACCGTGCAGCACAAGGCGCTCAATGCCTGGGCACGCCGTCCCACGGCCAGAGCCAGAGCGCCAAGCCACCCCATGCACAGCGCTCGCAGAACCGAATCCCCCGGAGCCATCAACGAAGCCAGCAGTCCGTAGCTTATGGCGATACCACAGGCGGTGACGCCACGCGGCAGCAGCAGAGCCGAGCAAAGCCTCCGTACCAGTCCGGCAATCAGCACGAAATGACCGCCGGAGACCGCCATAAGATGCATGATTCCCGCATTGCGGAAGGAATCCTCCATACGGGCCGCGTACGTCTCATCCACCAGCCCATCGACCCATTGCCCGTCGGAGGAAACATGATCCTGCCCCAACACGCCCATGGTCAATCCGGGCACCAGCACACGCCCCTGATCGGACAGGCGCGACACCGCGACGAAGAAACGCTCCTGCAATCGCGCCCGCACACGTTCGAACATGGACGGCTGCCGGATGCATTCGATGTTTTGCCCCGATTCCAAGCGCAGCCATAGTGCCGTGGCGCCGTATTCGGCTTCGCTCAACGAGCCCGTCATACGGTATGCCGCACCGCGCCGCATCATGCCGCACGACTGTCTGTCCGCAAATACGCGGATACGTGCGGATGACCGCTCCTCGACATCGCGGACCGATATGGCCTTCAGATCGACCTCCGCCTGGCAGTCGGCATCCCGCACCGTGGCTGTCTTCAGCGGTTCCACGATCGTGCCCACGGCGACAATCCCGATCTCGCCCGCCCGTGCCGAGACCGCCGCGGGATCATGCCAGCGCATGGACAGCCATGCCCATGACGACACCATGCCGACGGCGATGGCCGCGATTACCACCATCACCATACTGCGCGGATCCGGAGCGAAGCGAAACGTCCGTGAGCGTCGCAGGGCCATGCGACGCCCCGCAAGGAAACCGCATACGACCAGTATCCACGGCAATGCGCCCCGCATATCCCACACGCCGAAGGCCGATGGTACGGACTCCCCCTCCACGAGAACCACGAACAGCCGGTCGGCGGCCAGCGCCGAGACCCACACCGCCATGGCGACGGGCAGAAGCCTGTAATCCCGGCTTCCTCGCTCCCGCCGTTCATTGCCGGCCATCGCTATACCGTGACTTTCGAACGCATCTTCTCCAATGTCTTCGTGCCGATCCCCGATACTTCCAGCAGCTGGTCGACGCTGGAGAATCGGCCTATCCGTTTTCGATGATCGAGTATCTTCTGCGCGGTCACCGGACCTATGCCGTTGATCGAATCAAGCTCCTCCAACGTAGCCGTGTTGAGGTTGATCAGGCCGCCGTTCGCCTGTGCCTGCGGCTGTTCCGTCTGAGCCGACCCGGACGGTTCGCTGGATTCGTCCTGTCCGCCAGCCGATTGCCTGTTCGTTTCCTCCTCGTTCCCCGATCCGCTTTGCCCCTGCAGGGAAAGACGCCCGGACGACTGCGTCCCGTCCGACGATTCGGCCTGCTGCGCCTCGTAGGTCTGTACGGATGACCGCCCCGCGGATGCCCGACCGGCTTCGGCGTAGTTCAGGGATTGGCGCACCAGCAATGTCAGACTCGTGCAGGTGACCGCAACCAGCAGCAGTATCGCGGCCAGCGCATGCCCGGGGGTGAATGCGATGCGAGGCGTGGCCTTTCGCGTACGCCGTTCGATGGATACGTCGGCGTCGCGTTCGCGCACTCCGGCAAGCTGCCCTATGGACGAGACCTTGCCGGTCGGACTGCGGGCGATACCCGATGACGCCGGGGGCGGCGGAGGCGCGCACGGCGCCGCGTCTCGCTCCCGTCGATACGACGCCACGTCATTCGACCGCTCGTCTGCGGACACACGCACTTCCCCGCGAGGGGCCTGCCTGCGGATCCGCGGTTCCGTAAGTGCACGAAGTCGGCGTGCCGGGTCAACGGCGTCGCCGTGTTCTCTATGAAGGCTCATGTCTCAACAGTGGCCCATACGGCATGTTCAGTCCAACCGAGCGGAACGTGTGGACGAGACCTGTACGGATCATCACCTTTTCGCCACAATCGGCCGAGGCCACGCGCACAACGAACGGGGAAAACAAACGTGGGGTGTTTCCGGGCAAAACACCGGAAACACCCCACGTAACGGTTTCATGCGCCTCTATCGAGACGCACCGCCATGTCAGTCGATGCCAAGAGCCTTACGCCGCTTCTTCGAATACATGAAGGCGGGCAGCTGGCGGCCCTGCTTGATCCACGAACGGTATTCCGCCGTCGCGGCGAACTCCACATCGCTGGCGGAGTTGACGCAGGTCTCCACGGAATCCTGGATCACACCGATGATGAAACCGACACCGACCACCTGCATGGCCACGTCGTTGGACAGGCCGAACAGCGAGCAGGCCATCGGGATGAGCAGCAGCGAGCCGCCGGCCACACCGGAAGCGCCGCAGGCACCCAGCGCCGCCACCACGGACATCACGATCGCAGCGGGCAGGGAGACCTGGATGCCCATCGTGTTCGCGGCCGCCATGGACATGATGGTGATCGTGATGGCCGCGCCGTTCATGTTGATGGTCGCGCCAAGCGGAATGGAGACGGAGTACATGTCCTTGTCCAATCCAAGCTTCTCGCACAGCTGCATGTTGACGGGGATGTTCGCCGCGGAGCTGCGGGTGAAGAACGCGGTCAGACCGGATTCCCTATAGCAGCGGTACACCAGCGGGTACGGGTTGTGGTGCAGGTAGGCGAACATGATGGCAGGGGCGACCACCAGCACCATGAAGAGCATGGTGCCCACCAGAAGGAGCAGCAGGCTGCCATACTTGGCGAAGGTGGACAGGCCGTTCTCGGAGATGTTGGTGAAGATAAGGCCCATGATGCCGAACGGGGCGAGGTTGATGACCCAGCGGATCAGCTGCGAGACGGAATCGGCCACATTTGCCAGGAAGGTCTTGCTGCTTTCCGCGGCGATCCTCTTCATGGCCATGCCGAACAGGCATGCCCACATCAGGATGCCGATGTAATTGCCATCGATCATGGACTGGATCGGATTGGTAACGATGTCGGTGAGCATGTTCTGAGCCACCTGGCCGAGTCCCTGCGGCACCACATCGGATTTCGCCGCCTTGCCGAGCGCCAGCGTCTGCGGGAAGAGACGGCTGGCAAGCACCGCCACCACGGCGGACATGAAGGTGGAGAACAGGTAGAGCCACAGCACCAGACCGAAACGACGATCCAGCTTGGAACTGCCCTGGGCGAGGGCGCTGGCCACCAGCACGAACACCAGAATCGGGGCGATGGCCTTCAATGCGCTGACGAACAGGGTGCCGAACTCGCCGATCCATGTGGCGTTCGGCACGATCAACGCCAGAACCGTGCCGACGATCATGCCGATGACGATGCGCAGTATCAGGGCGATGCCGTTGTATCGGGCAGCGATATCCCTGAACAGTTTCACGACTTTATCCATAAGTCTTACTTCCGTTTCCTTGTTCTCTTTCTTGCTCTGTTCCATTGCGCGCACCTCTCCATGCACGCACACGAACCGCAGAACATCGTAGCCGAACCGTGCCATCGATGCCCAAGATGCCCGGAACGCAGACATTCCGCACCATGCCACGCCGAAAAACGCCCGTATACGCCGAAACGGCACCCGCCGTTCAGGCGGATGCCGTTTCGTTCGATTGGGATCGTGATGAATCGCAGACCTTACTCGGCGGGAACGATCGACACGATCTTCGGTGCCTTGACGATCACCTTGCGGGGCTCCTTGCCACCCAGGCGATCGGCGACGGCGTCGAGGGCCATCTTCTGCAGGTCATCGGGGGCGATGTCCGGGGAGACCTCGAGCTTGGCGCGGATCTTGCCCTTAATCTGCACGACGGCGGTGACCGTATCCTGGCCGACGTACCGCTGGTCGGCGACCGGCCAGGATGCAGCGGACAGGGACTCGTCATGGCCGAGCCTGCTCCACAGCTCCTCGCACACATGCGGTGCGATCGGGGCCAGCATGAGGATCAGCGGTTCGACCGCGGCGCGCGGAACGCTCTTGAGACCCGTCAGGTGGTTGTTGAGCACGATGAGTTTGGCGATGGCCGTGTTCGGGCGCATGCCCTCCATCTCGACGGTCACGTCGGCGATGGTGTTGTTCAGCAGCTTGAGCGTCTTGATGTCCGGGATGGCTTCGGTGACCTTCACCTCGCCGGTCTCCTCGTCGATCACGTTGCGCCACAGACGCTGCAGGAAGCGCATGCTGCCGACCACGTTGCGGGTGTTCCACGGGCGGGACTCGTCCAGCGGGCCCATGCTCATCTCGTACAGGCGGAAGGTATCGGCACCGTAGTTCTCGTACATGTAGTCCGGGGTGACGATGTTCTTCAGGCTCTTGCCCATCTTGCCGAACTCACGGTTGGCGTGTTCGCCGTTCCAGGTGAAGGTCGGCTCGCCGTTGGCGTCGGCGGGGCCCTCCACCACTTCGTCGGCGGGCACGTACTGGCCGCGGTCGTCGGTGTAGGCGTATGCCTGGATCATGCCCTGGTTGAACAGCTTGTGGAACGGTTCGGCGGAATCCACGTAGCCCAGGTCGAAGAGGATCTTGTGCCAGAAGCGCGAGTACAGCAGGTGCAGCACGGCATGTTCCACGCCGCCGATGTACAGGTCCACACCACCTTCGTCGCCCGAGTACTTGTTGTGGTTCGGACCCATCCAGTAGTCGAATTCGTCCTTCTCGACCATGTTGTCGGTGTCGTTCGGATCGATGTAGCGCATGTAGTACCAGCAGGAACCGGCCCAGTTCGGCATGGTGTTGGTGTCGCGGTAGTAGGTCTTCACGCCGTCGCCCAGATCAAGCTGGACCTTCACCCAATCCTCGTTGCGGCTCAACGGGGCTTCCGGATTGGACTCGGCGTCCATCGGATCGAAGGTGCGCGGCGAATAGTCCGGCACGTCCGGCAGGTTGATCGGCAGCATGGAGTCGGGCAGCAGATGCGGGGTGCCGTCCTCACCGTACACGATCGGGAACGGTTCGCCCCAGTAGCGCTGGCGGCTGAACAGCCAGTCACGCAGACGATAGCTGACGGTTCCCTTGCCCACGCCGGCGGATTCGAGCCATTCGTTCACCTTGGCGATGGCGTCGTCCACACGCAGGCCGTTGAGGCTCAGGGCATCGCCCTTGGCCTTGGTGGCGTCCACGGAGGAGTTGATGACGATGCCGTCATGGGAGACGAACGGCGCCTTGCCCTCATAGTTGGACAGATCGTCGCCGGATTCGGGCAGCGGCTGCACGGTGTAGATGACGGGCAGACCGAACTTGACGGCGAAATCGTAATCGCGCTGGTCGCCGCCGGGCACCGCCATGATGGCACCGGTGCCGTAGTCCATAAGCACGTAGTCGGCCGTGAACAGCGGAAGCCTGGCACCGGTGATCGGGTTGGTGGCGTACAGGCCGGTGAACAGACCGGTCTTCTCGCCGGCCTCGTCCACACGGTCCTTGGCCGTCTTGGATTCGGCTTCGAGACGATACGCCTTCACCGCCTCGACCGGGGTGGCGTATCCGCCCTTCCAATCCTCGGGGGTGCTCTCCGGCCATGCCGCGGGCACATGCTCCAGCAGATGATGTTCCGGGGAGACCACGGCGAACGTGGTGCCGAACAGCGTATCGGGGCGCGTGGTGTAGATTTCCATGTCCTGCGTGCCATCGGCGGTCTCGACGGCGAAATGCACGGATGCGCCGTGACTCTCGCCGATCCAGTTACGCTGCATGAGCTTGACCTTCTCCGGCCAGTCGATGCCGTCGAGGTCGGCGATCAGGCGGTGGCCGTAGGCGGTGATGCGCATGGACCACTGGCGCAGCTCGCGCTGGAACACCGGGAAGTTGCCGCGTTCGGACTTGCCTTCGGCGGTGACCTCCTCGTTGGCGAGCACGGTGCCCAGACCGGGGCACCAGTTCACCGGGGACTTGGAGATGTAGGCCAGACGGAAATCGTTGAGCACATCGGCCTGCTCGGCCTCGCTCAGGTCGGCCCACGCCTCGCCCTCATGGCCGGGAATGGCCTTCTCGCCGGATTCGAACTTGGCGATCAGCTCGCTGATCGGGCGGGCGGAACCCTTGGAACCGCTCGGGTTGGTGGCTTCCTCGTCATACCAGGAGTCGTAGATGCGGGAGAAAATCCACTGGGTCCAACGCACGTAGCCCGGATCGATGGTGGCGAAGCTGCGGCGGTTGTCGAAGCTCAGACCCATGCGGTGCAGCTGGCGGGACATGTTGGCGATGTTCGCCTCGGTGGTCACGCGCGGATGCTGGCCGGTCTGGACCGCGTACTGCTCGGCCGGCAGACCGAAAGCGTCATAGCCCATGGCGTGCAGCACGTTCTCGCCCTTCATGCGATGGTAACGGCTCACCACATCGGATGCGAGGTAGCCCAGCGGATGGCCGACGTGCAGACCCTTGCCGGACGGGTAGGGGAACATGTCCATGGCGAAGTACGAGGGGCGGCCTTCGGCGTTGCGGCCCTTGCCGTCCTTCAGGTCGCCGGAGACGTTCGCCGCCCAGAACGTGCCCTCGTCATCCCACTTCTTCTGCCATTTGGTTTCGATGTCCTGCGCCATTGCGGCGTTGTAACGGAACTTCGGTTCAGTCTCACTCATAAGGCAAGAAATTAGCCGCGCAACTGGACAGTTGCACGGCTTTTCTCACATTTCATCCATCTTTCCGCAAGCGCGCCGACGGGCATGGGTGAATCGTTATACCCGCAGGCCCCGCCGCGCGGCGACCGTCATACGGCATAGGCGGCCCAGCGCCCGTGCGAATGCTCGACCTCGATGGGCATACCGAACAATCCGGAGAGCCGCTCGTCGGTCAGCCCCTCCTCCAACGAACCGGTGTAGACGATGGTTCCGGCCGAGGGGTTGCCCATGGCGTCGATGCCGTCCTCGGTGGCATCCTGGGCGCGGACCGGCTTGCGCCCCATGATGGCGATGTGGTCGAATCCCTCGGGGATCTCCTCAAGACGATGCGTGACCAGGACCACAGCGCGATCGGACGATTCGTTGCCGATGCGGGTCAACGTGCGCATCACCTGCTCCCGTCCGCCCAGGTCGAGACCCGTGGTCGGCTCGTCCATGATCAGCAGTTCCGGATCACCCATCAGCGCGCGTGCGATGAGCACGCGGGTGCGTTCGCCTTCGGACAGACGCCACATCTGCTTGCCCTCGAGATATCCGACGGAGAAGTCGCGCAGCAGCCGGCGGGCGCGCGCGTAGTCCTCGTCGGAGTATTCGTCGCGCCATTTGCCTGTCACGGCGCTCAACCCGGTGACCACCGCGTCCAGCGGGTCCTCGAACTGGGGGAACTGACGGGCCAGTGCGGCCGATGCCAGACCGATGCGGGTGCGCAACTTGAACACGTCGTATTTGCCGAGCTGGTGGCCGAGGATGAACACCTTGCCTTCGGAGGGGAACGTGCGGGCGGCGAGCATGCCGACGGCCGTCGATTTGCCGATGCCGTTGGGGCCGAACAGCACCCACCTCTCCCCCGCATGGACGGTCAGATTCACGTCGGTGATGATCACACGACGGTTGCGACGGAATTCCACATTGTCGAGCTGCAGTACGGTCTTGCCCATATCACCCTCACTTGTACGCGTTCCTGCGCGGCATACGAAAAAGCCGCGCGATATTCCATGCGTAAGAATATCGCGCGGCCCGCCGCAATGCCGGATGACGTCCATTCACCACGGTGCTATGTGCGCTCGCCCCGTAGGCGTTCCCGAAGCGTCATCGAGACGGGATCACCTGCGTTCGGCAAGCACATCCTCGTAGACCTTGACGGTCTGGTCGGCGATGGATTCCCAGCTGAAATGATCGCGTGCACGCTCATAGCCGGCCTGGCCCATCTTTCTGGCCAGTTCGGGATCGGCCATCACCTTGTCGATGGCGGCGGCCATGTCGGCCACGAACTTGTCCGGGTTGGTGGGGGTGCCGGTACCGTCGTGCAGCTGGTCGATCGGCACCAGGTAGCCGGTCTCGCCGTCGACCACGACCTCCGGGATGCCTCCCGTCGCGGAGGCGACCACCGGCAGGCCGCAGGCCATGGCCTCCAGATTCACGATGCCGAGCGGTTCGTAGATCGACGGGCAGATGAACGCGTCGCAGCCATGTTCCAACGCGTTGAGCTCACGCTTGGGCAGCATCTCCTCGATCCAGATGATGTTGCCGCGTTCCTCGTCGAGCCTGGCGAAGGCGGTCTTCACCTCCTCGGCGATCTCCGGGGTGTCCGGGGCGCCGGCGCACAGCACCACCTGAATGCCCGGATCGATCAGATGCAATGCCTTCAGCAGGTACGGCAGACCCTTCTGGCGGGTGATGCGGCCGACGAACAGCAGCGTCGGCTTGCTGCGGTCGATGTGGTAGCGCTCGAAGACCTTCCAGCCTTCGTCGTCGTCGCTTGGAGTGGCGAAGTCGGCCATGGTGATGCCGTTATGCACCACGACGACCTTGTTCGGGTCGACGTTCGGATACGCGGCGAGGATGTCCTCGCGCATGCCGCCGGATACGGCGATGATGCGATCGGCGTGCTCGTAGGCGTCCTTTTCGGCCCAGGAGCTCAGGTTGTAGCCGCCGCCAAGCTGCTCGCGCTTCCACGGGCGGAACGGTTCGAGCGAATGCGCGGTGATGACCAGCGGCACCTCGTGCAGCTGCTGGGCCAGACGACCGGCAAGGCAGGCGTACCAGGTGTGCACGTGGACCAGATCGGCGTCCACGTCGTTGGCGATCTGCAGATCGACGCCGAAGGTCTTCAGCGCCGCGTTGGCGTCCTTCAGTTCGGCGGGCGTGTCATACCCCACCACATTCAGCGACCCCTTCGGGTCGGTTCCTGCGATGGCGGGGATATCGGCCGCGCTCCGCGGCCCGTCGAACGCGCGGACCGTCACGTCGATGCGCTCCGCCAATACCTTGGAGAGCTCTTCGGCGTGCACGCCTGCGCCACCATAGACATGCGGAGGATACTCACGGGTGAGAATGTCGACTTTCATGGGGGAAGTTCCTTTCCAGCGTTGGAATTGGAGTCGTTTTCAGCTTACCTCATCACCGCAGCGATTCCCCGTTGCCCCGCCGTGGCGGATGGAAAGACCGATCATGCTCGGGCGAAAGACCGGACGACGATACGGTCGTGCACGCCACCCCGACCGCCCGGATCACCCATCCGGATCACGACAGCAAGGCAAGCAGATCGCTCTTGGTGAGCGAGGCGACGCCGCCCGTCGCGTCTGCGGTGAACTGCCGCGCCAGCTCGCTCTTCTTCTCCTGCAATCGCAGGATGCGCTCCTCGATGGTGTCTTTCGCCACGATCTGATACACGTTGACATCCCGCGTCTGGCCTATGCGGTGGGCGCGATCCGTGGCCTGGTCCTGCGCGGCGGCGTTCCACCACGGGTCGGCGTGGATCACCACCGAGGCGCCCACCAGGTTCAGCCCGGTGTTGCCGGCCTTGAGCGAGATCAGGAACACCGGGACATCGTCCGCGTTGAAGCGGTCCACCAGCTCGACGCGTTTCCGCTTCGGGGTCTCGCCGGTGATCGTGTAGAATGCGACGCCGTTCGCCGTAAGGCGCTCCCCTATCAGATGAAGGAACGAGGTGAACTGGGAGAACACCAGCACCTTCTTGCCGGCGTCCATGCAGCTCGCCACCAGATCGTCGATCGCGTCAAGCTTGGCGGACGAGCCCCTCGCATCCGCATACACCAGCTTCGGCGCGCAGCAGATCTCGCGCAGCATGGTGAGCTCGGCGAGAATGCGGATCCGGTCGGTGTCGAAATCCGCGTCCTCCACACGTTCGAGCGAGGCACGCAGCCGCTGCTCGTGCGCGGCGTACAGTTTGCGCTGCTCACCTTCCAACCTGACGGTGACGACGTTCTCGAACTTATCCGGCAGATCGGTGAGCACATCGCGCTTCAACCTGCGCTTGATGAACAGGCCGACCAGTTGCTGCAGCTTGGCCGTCATGACGGATTGTTCCGGCCCCGGGGCGAGGATCGGCTGTTCATAACGCTCGCGGAACCGCACGTAGGAGCCGAGCATGCCCGGCATGAGGAAGTCGAAGATGCTCCATAGCTCGCTCAGCCGGTTCTCTATCGGGGTGCCGGTAAGCGCGAAACGATGCCGGCCGTGCAGGCGCTTGACCGCCTTGGCGATCTTGGTCGTATGGTTCTTGATGTACTGCGCCTCGTCAAGCGCCACGCAGTCGAAGGCGCAGCCGTCGTAGTCGTCGATGTCCCGACGCAGCAGGTCGTACGACGTGATGATGATGTCCGGCCTGCTCGCGATGCCCGGCCTGTCCACCGGCATGTCGTCGTCCGACGCCTGCCGGAGTCCGACCAGCACGCGCCGACGTTCGGCCTTGCCACCGGCAACGACCTCCACCCGCTGATCGGGCGTGAACTTCTCGCATTCCGCGGCCCAGTTGTACACCAACGAGGCAGGGCAGACGATGAGCGAACAACCGTTGCCCTTGCGCGATTCGAGCAATGTCAACAGTTGCAGGGATTTGCCCAGCCCCATCTCGTCGGCGAGGATCCCTCCGAATCCCTTGTCGCACAGGGTCGACAGCCACTGGAATCCTTCGATCTGATAGCCGCGCAGCACGCCACGAAGCGATTCGGGCACCCGGTAGCGTTTCGGGTCGATGACCTTGACGTCATCGACGTAGCGGATGAACGATTCGCTTTTGGCCTCGTCCGGCAGATCCGAATCGAGCAGAAACGCCTGATAGGCGGGAATCTCGATGGTTCCCGCGTTCAGCTGCCGTTCATCCAGATCGAGATCCGTCGCGATCGTGTCAAGTTCATCCAGGTCGGCGTTCCTCAGGTCGATGAAGGAACCGTCGCGCAGACGATGGTAACGACGGCGACGACGGTAGCTGGCAAGCACCGAGCCGACCTCGTTCATCGGCACTTCGTCGGCAATCGGCGAGATCTCCACCAGATTCGAGTCGATGGACAGGCCGACCTTTACCGTAGGGGCGGATTCCTTCAGCAGTCCGTCGAATGCCGAGGTGGCGAACACCTGACCGATGGACCTGAGCATATCCACGCCATCGGTGAGCAGCAGCAGGATCGCATCGTCGTCCTGTTCGCCGATACGTGCCGGCGTCTCGGCACCGTGTTCCGGGAACAGGCGCTCGACCAGTTCCACGCCGAGCCGTTCCTTCCCGGCATCACGTGCGACGGACGCCGCACGGTTTGAGGAATCGGGATGTACGATGCCGTGCAACGCCTTCCCGGAGGGAACCAGCTGGAAAGCGGTATTCCCATATCTTGCCACCGCCTCGCAGGTGACTCCATCCAGATCGCGGTCCAGATAGAATTCAAGGCCGCATTCCCCTGTGGCGGCAAGGGAGACCTCCTGCGGAACGTCCATGTCTGTGCCGGCCTCGGCAAGGGACGACAGTATGGTCCACGAGAACATCGGCCAATCCCGCTCATGGATGAACACGCCATCGGATTCCCCGGTGCACAGCGATTCCAATGCCCGCAGCGCCGGTCTCATCGCCGTGGAGCACCGATGGAACGCCGGCTGCGAATACCCGCCGTGGGTGTCGGCGAGCATGTACTGGCTGCGCGGCCCCTCAAGGGTGGCGAGCACCGTGCAGCCGCTGGTGATGCGCACTCCGCCGGTAGCCATGCGATGCGTGTATTCCGCGTTGAGGGTGATGTCGGGGTCCTCGTCCAGCACCGGTATGCTTCTATCGGCAGCCACCGGCAGCCCCGCCATGCGGAAGCCGATCGCACCGGGGAGGCTGTGGTACAGGTCGAGCAGATCGCAGACCTCCCAGTCGGCCAGGAGGATCTCCCTATCCGCCGGCGCGACTTCGGAAGAGTACTTGCTTTGCAGCTGCGACATCCGCCGTGAAAGCAGCACCCGGTCGAGAAAATCGATAAGATCGCGCGAAAACGGATCGAACATCTCGGGCGCGTGGCGGAACGAGAGTCTCTTGCCGTAGCTGGCATAGGCATGGGAACGGATATCCGCCACCATCCTGGAGATGTTCCTCACCACATACGACACGCCGTCGGAATTCCCGCCATAGGCGATGCGCAGCTGCAACGACCATGCCTGCTCGCCGAGCATCAGCATCGGTTCAAGGCGTACGCTTCCCGGCGCGATACGGGACGGGCCGTCCCCGCGCCTCGCCCCGCCGTGGCTTCCGGAACGTCCGGCCGGTTCGCCCTGTTCCAAGGCAAGACGTTCCTTCGCCTCGTCCAGTCGTTCGAACATGCCGAGCTGTGCGTCCTCGCTCGCCTCACGCCGCTGGTCGTCCATCGAACGCATGTACTCGGCAAGTCGTCGCGGCGTCGCGCCATACATGCCCCGGTATCCATGGAACCGTTCCGGGTCGCTCAGGAACAGCAGCAGCATGGCCGCTACATGCTTGCAGATGCCGGTGTATCGAGTGTCGCCGCGGGATGCATGCGCCGCCGGCGAATACGCTTCATCTCCGTCCTCGTCAGGAATGTGCCCGAAGGCCGTACCGTCCGCGAAATCGCCGAAATCAGTGGAATCATCGTATTCGTAGTCGTCATAGTCATCGTCCGAGAACGCACGGTATCCGGCCTGTGAGCGGTACCCGGAGACATCGCTTCTCCCGAAGGCGGGGCAACTGCAATAGCGTGAGAGGAACAGCTCGTCGGACAGGTCTATCGTCGCCTGCACGGTGTAGACGCTGCCCGGCGAGGTGATGCCCCGCATGCGTCCGGTCAACGTGAGCCGGGTTCCGTCGCCGTCGGAGGAATCCAGGCATTGCAGGCCGAGCATCGCATCATGGTCGTACCGTACGATGCGTTGCGCCCGTTGCAGCATGGCCTTGTCGCATTCGCTGCGAATCTCATCGTCCAACCATTGCAGTGAATCGACGCTCACCTATACCTCGCTTACCGGCATATCCTGTTCCCGTCCTACCATATCAGCCCGGAATATGGCCGCATCGACAACGATGCCGATGGCGTCCGGCCATCGGCATCGCGGAATCAACGGCACGCGTGGATCAGACCGCGGTGCCGTTCTCGTCGAGATTCGGATTGTGCTTGTAATTGCCGGCGGTGAAGAACAGGCTCAGCACGCCGACGATGAACACGCCGGAGATGGTGGCGATCAGCCACATGGGGTGGCTCGGCAGCCACATCACGACGAAGAAGCCGATGATCGCGGCGGCGATCAGCACCCAGCTGACCACACGGAACCACTGGCGCACGGAATGGGGGGCCTTGAACGCCTTGGGGTTGGAGTAGTTCGGATTCGTGGTCAGCACGTTTTCCTGCTCCGTGATCTTGTGCGCGTTCGGCTTCCAGGGGCCGTCGCTCCCCTCCTGCAGTCGACGCGACTTCTCCTGCAGCTGGTATTCGTCGATCATCCCCGCACGGCCACGGCCCCGCGTCTGATCGTATTGGGACGGCACTCCCCTGCGGTCGGCCTTGGCCTTGGCACGGCGTTCTGCGCGATTCGGCATGTCTTCTGCTCCTTTGTAGTCATGCATACGAAAGAATCCTGCGGTTAGTTTACCGCAGGATTCTCGAATTCGTCGGTTTTGTATCAGCCGATCAGCGGGGCAGCATCATCGGACGCTTGGAGGCGACGATGGGTGCCTGCAATTCGGTGGCACCGGTCAGGTACTTGTCGACCGCCGCCGCGCAGGAGCGCCCTTCCGCAATGGCCCATACCACGAGGCTCTGGCCTCGTCCGGCATCGCCGCAGGCGAACACGCCGTCCTGGGAGGTGGCGAAATCGTCGTTGCGGGCCACATTGCCGCGTCCGTCAAGATCGACGGGCATCTGATCGGTCAACGTGGTGGTATCCGGGTGCAGGAAGCCCACGGAGATAAGCACCAGATCGGCGGGGATCACGCGTTCCGTGCCGGCCTGGCGGGTGAACGGCCCGTTCTCGCCCGGGGCGACGTTCACCACCTTCAGACCGGTGACATGGCCATGCTCGTCGGAGACGAAGCCCTCGGTCGCGGTGGAGTTCTCGATCTTCACCTTGGCCTGCTCCTCTTCCGAGCCGACGAAGTTCACCGAGTCGGTGTTATACACGTATTCGGCGCGCTGTGTCTCGAAGCCTTCCTCCATGGAGGAGGTCTCCTTGTACAGACGTGCGAACGTCGGCCACGGCTGATTGTCGGGGCGCTGCTTCGGCTCCTGCGGCATGATCTGCAGGACGGTCACATCCTTCGCACCTTGTCGGAGGGCAGTGCCGAGGCAGTCGGAACCGGTGTCGCCGCCGCCGATGATGACGACATGCTTGTCTTCGGCGGTGATGTCGTTGATCGGTTTGACGCCGTACACGCGACGGGTCGCGTCGGGCAGGAACTCCATGGCGAAGTGGATGCCCTCGAGATCGCGGCCGGGGATCTTCATGTCGCGCGGCACGGTGGAACCGATGGCCACCACCACGGCGTCGTAGCGCGAACGCAGATCGTCCCAGGAAATGTCCTTGCCGATCTCCACGCCGGTGCGGAACACGGTGCCTTCAGCTTCCATCTGCTCCACACGGCGATCGAGCAGGCGCTTGTCGAGCTTGAAGTTCGGGATGCCGTAGCGCATCAGACCGCCGATGGCGTCGTCTCGCTCGTACACGACCACCGTATGGCCGGCGCGGGTAAGCTGCTGCGCGCAGGCGAGTCCGGATGGGCCGGAGCCGACCACGGCCACGGTCTGATCGGTCAGACGCTGCGGCGGCAGCGGTTTGACGTAGTCGAGGTTCCAGGCCTGGTCGATGATGGTGCGTTCATCGTTCTGGATCATCGTGGCCGGCTGATGGATGCCGAGCACGCAGGCCGCCTCGCACAGGGCCGGACAGATACGTCCGGTGACCTCCGGGAAGTTGTTGGTCTCGGACAGCCTGTTGTAGGCATCCTCCCACTTCTCCTGGCGGACCAGATCGTTGAACTCGGGGATGATGTTGCCCAGCGGGCAGCCGTTCATGCAGAACGGGGTGCCGCAGTCCATGCAGCGTGCGGCCTGTTCCGTGGTCCACGACTGCAGGCCGGATTCGGTGTGAACGTCG
>ERZ808246.756-NODE-756-length-25719-cov-23.986947_pt1 | contig 25719 bp, 32 predicted proteins | sample MGYA00521083_ERZ808246 | MGnify/ENA primary metagenome ERZ808246 (study PRJEB31516, sample SAMN03275577) | gut metagenome | biome: mammalia-associated habitat; material: feces | host: Papio cynocephalus | place: Kenya | collected 2012-07-07 ... | reverse complement strand
AATTCAGTGAAGAATCTCCGATGTCAGTTCCGTCAATCTGAATCGGTCGCCATGTCTCCTTCTTCTTGGCAAGAAGCGTATCAACGTCGGTTTTGGTATAAAAAGTGCCGATAAGCGCACCTACTGAAGGAATCTTGAGCTTTGTCGCATTTGTAATCAATGTCGGAAGCGCTGAATCGAGAACCGGTCGATAAGCACAATCATTCAGCCCATAGATGATTTTCTCTTCGGCTGTCGTTCCGTCTTTGAAAGTGATTTTCGTCTTGCCGTTTGATGTTCCAGAAGCAACATTTGATATAAGCTTATCGATTTCAGTATTGAGTGCTGAATCGCAATCATCGACATATTTCTTGACCGCAGATGAAGTGGGGAGGTTCGCACTTTCCGTAATGGAATCCACGGTACTTTTTTTGGAAGCGTCTCCGAGGGTTTTCTTGAAGGAATCGAAGTCAGAAGTGGTCAGATAGGCTGAAAGGTCTGGCGTGTCGGCGTCTAGTTGATAGAAAGCGTAATAATCGACATTGTCCTGCGTCACTATGCCAGCATACCACCAGTCTTTGATGTTCTTCGGAGTCGTGAAGATAAGGTCACCTTTCTTCAAATCTGTAGGTATTGTGAAGACTTCACCAGTCACATCTCGTATTGTGAATGTGCCGTCCGAGACTTTGGCAAGAAGCGTATCAACGGAAGAGGTCTTATTGTAATTGAAGAGAGCATTGCTTGAGCCATTGACGTTCTTGGATGAATCTATGGCAAGTGCTTTTGTCTTTCCTTCAGCAACTTTACGTATATTTGATACAATGGAATCAACTTCTTCTTTGGAATACCCCACTTCCGTCTCCATGGTCTCGGTCTGAAGTTCCTCCGATTCCAAAGTTTCCGTCTCCATGGTCTCGGTCTGAAGTTCCTCCGATTCCAAAGTTTCCGTCTCCATGGTCTCGGTCTGAAGTATTTCGGTATTGTTGAGCTTTTCGTCCACTGCGGAAGTCGTATAAACCTCCGCAGTGACGTTGCCTTTTTTGAAACTTACCTTGTCAGCCATATCAGAAATTGAAAGTTATCGTAGTTTCGGAAACGGAAGCAGTGATGGTGGGGTTCTTGCCAGAAATAGTATCGTAAGTATAAAACTCGTCACTTCCAGATGTTCTATAAATTTTTGTTGGTTTATAATTGTTAATAGAGCTGATTACATAGTCTTCATTTGCATAGTTGGCATCATTAGTCAGGTCACTGACTTTTGTTGGTAAAGCAGAGGCATCTATTTTGGTTTGATTCAAAAGGTCTACAGCATTATTTAATTCAGCAATTGCATCTGCATTTGCCTGACCCTTGTTTCCCGCATAGGCAGTGCCTGCCGTTGTTCCGATTGCGAGTGTGTCGGAGATGATGACATAGGAAGTTCCACCCCATCTGTACGTCTTGTTGGTATCGAGTGCGACGTAGATTTTGCCCGTTTCTCCGGTTTTTGGGAATGCCGTGAGGGTCGTGTATTCCAAGACGTCATCGACATAGCTCGGAAGCACGTCTGCGAGAATTTTTCCATCCTCGCCGACAAATTCGCTCTTCGTCATCTTCGTTCCAACTTCTGTCGTGAGAGAGGTCAAATTGTTCTTGAGATTGACGATGGACTGGTTGTGGTTCTCGAGATTCTTCTGCTGAGCGTCAAGGCTTGCCTTGAGCGAGCTGAGGCTTGTGCCAGAGCCTCCTGTGATGTCTGCGAGAAGCGCATCAACCTTGTCGGTCGTATATACGGTCGCCGACTGCGAGTCCTTCTTGAGGACTACCTTTTCTATTGTTGCCATTTATCTTTCCTCCTTGAATTCAATGGTCATACAGCTTTTTTCTTCCCTGAAATAGACCTGAAGCCCTTTACATATGTCGCCTATGCGTACCCAACTGAGCGAGGCGTCCGAGCGGAACAGTTCTCCGCTTCTGAGATTTATGTATATCTCTCCCTCGTACTCGGCTTTCTCCGCAGGGTCGACATTCCCGACATTTATCTTCGGTTGGACGATACTGAAGTCAAGCTTGAGCGTATTGCCTTCCTTCAGAAGCCCTTTTCCTGTATCGAAGCTCTGAAGCGTCTGTCCTACCTTCAGTTCGAGTGCCGTCACCCTGTCGTCAAGGTGCTGTTCGGCATGCTTTGCACGATAGGTCTCCTGGTCTATGTAGTCGTAGAAGTGAAGCAAGTAATTGAACAGGATTTCAAACCCTTTGTACTGATACAGACGTATCTGGCTTTCCGTCCACCCTTGGGCTGTCGGATTCGCGGGCATGACCTTCGGAGTATACGACATGAGGTAGTTCAGTTTCTGCTGTTTCTCGTCCTCGGTCATTCTCTGCCTCCTTTCTAGCCCTTTCCTCATACGTCATGGGCTTATAGTCTCCGCTTTCCAAGTCCTTCTGGAATCTCGTCAGTATTGCCGTCCTCGTGTTCATGAGGTCGGTGTCGAACTTCGTATCGGTGTCGGCAGACATCCATCCTGCAACGACTCCGCTTCCGAAGGTACACAGTCTCGATATGAGCATGTACCACGCTTCGGCATTTCCGAGATTGTTGAAGTCCTTGACGGTCACCATTGCCATGAGTGCGGAAGCAAGAAGCACCTTCACGATTCTGAAGATTCTCGAGAAGTTCTGGTTCTCCTTCTTCGCACGCATGAGGCAGTCGGCTTTGTCTACTTCCGCTACATTGAGTGCAACGGAGTCTATGGTGAGATAGTAGTTTGCGGGATAAGGGTTTATTCCCACCTTGCCTTCCTTGATGTCCGCAAGGGCTTGGGCTTGGTCTGGCTCGAGGGTTGCTATAGGCGTCCCGTCCTTTGCGATGAACGCCTTCCCCTTCACGTCAGTCCATTCGCCGTGTCCGTCCTTCTCTTGATGGTCGGCAAGCAGATATGGATTTATTTCCTCAAGATGGTCGATGTACACTTCAGGTCTTTCGAAGCGCTTCGAGATTAGGAAACGGATTTCCTTTTCCCTCAGTGCCTTCCTGTCGTATTCCTTCATCCATCTCGGAAACTCCCTGTCCATGGGACGTATCTTTTCCCTTTGGGCAAGATATTCGAGTTCCGCCTTCTTGTATTTTCCACCTTCCTTGCCCTTGAGGATGTCCGAGGCAATCGTCTCGAACAGCGTCATACCTATGGTGGCAAGACCGGCTATGATTATCGTATTGACAATCCACTGGCTTCTTTTCTGTGGGTCGGTGAACGTGCTTGGGTCGATTGCAAGAGGAAAGAGAACCGCAATGCACGTGACCGCCACGACAAGAACAGCAATGATGGCGAAAATCTTGGAGCGGAGCGTAATCTTCTTCAGCTTATCGTTCATCGTTCAGTATCCTTTCGACACGTGCGTTGTGGATGAGCCATACCAACAGGAATACGAAGCCGATGATTCCAGCATAGACGAGCCACGCCCAGTTGTTGCCTTCCGAGAACGGATTCATCCAATGCGCAACCATTTCCCATGTCCAATGGTAGGTGTAGGCACATGTGACAAGCGTCACGATACCAGCCACGAAGAGAGTGAGGAACGTCCCGAGGATAATCGACCATTTGGCTCTTTTCGCCCTGTCGAGAGTCTTTCTTCTGAACCTGTATCTCATTCTAGCGGTATTCCTTCTTCCTTCTTCTTCATATTCCTTGCAATCGCCTTTGCCTGTCTCTCGGCGGTGTCTTCCTTGTCCTGGTCGACATAGGTCTGCCTGATTGCCGAAGTGAAGAACGCTCCCGCAAACGAGGCAATGAATTCGACTGCACAGAAGATGATGAGATAGTAGGTGCTGATGTAAAGAAGCCACAGGATGAGGGCAAGCAAGAGCCATACGAACGCCGAAGTGAACTGAGGTCCTTTCCCATCCTTCTTGTTAGCCTTGGTGACCGCATGGAGCTGAGAGAGGACTACCACAACGATGGTCACTACCATGAGGACGATACCAAGACCGAACTGATATGGATTGAGGGGGTTCGTGTTGGCTTTCTTGAGCCATGCCATCACTGCATAGGTGACAAGCACGGCAAGTGCGGGAACGATGAAGCACATGCACCTTCCGAAGGTAAGCCAATGCCTTTTCTTCTTGTAGTAGCGGACAGGGTCGGTTTCCTTGAGCTTCGGCTTACTTTCCTTTCTTTCTGCCATTTATCAGAGCCTCCTTCGTGTTGTTCTGCACGATTTGGTTTATGCCTCGTTTGGTGTTCTCTGGGGTATTTGCCATCGCAGCTTGGTTGGCAAGGATTGCGTTCATCTGCGCATTGATGTCGGAATATCCCTTCGTCAGTGCTTCGTTGCTTTCCTTGAGTGCCTTAATCTGCTCGGTCTGTTCCGCATTCACCTTTTCGGAGGATTCGAGCCTTTGGAGCAGTGCCTGATTCTGGGCAACGACCGCTTTGGTGTTCTCGGTGTTCGTTGTGGCAGTTTCCTTGAAGTCGGATACGAACTTCACGGAATCGGCGCACATTTCCTTGATACTCTGATTTGTCTTCTTCGTCTTCGTGATGTTGTAGATGAGATAGATGATGTTCACGACAAGGGCAACCGCAGAACCGAGAGTGACGGAGAAAAGTTCCCCAGTGCTTTTGTTCGCATAGTAGTTTTCGAGGTCATCCGGGATTCCGTTCCCGTTCTCGTCCTTGTATTCGACATAGACCTTTCCGTCCTTGCCGACGACAAGCTTCGTTCCCCCTTCGCTTTGGGTAGTCTCATATTTCGCCACAGGCGATTTCAGAATGGGATTCTCCTTGGGACTGCATGCGCCAAGTGATAGCGCGACAACTGCCGAACCGAAGAGAATCCATTTCCTTTTTCCATAGTTTTTCCTCATAAATTCTCCTTACATACGTCCGAACGCGGTCTTCGCAAGCGAGTAGGTGTAATCCATTGTCGTGAGGACCGAGTTCTTCGGCAGGTCGCTCTTGAAGTTGAAGACCACGAACGCAACGCTCATCGGCTTGAAAGCAGTGAACGAGTTCGGTACTCTCATGCGGTCATAGGCAACCTGTCTGTAATCCACGTCGGATAGGCTGTATTTCGTCACAAGGGCATTGTTCGCAAGGAATTTCGTTCCCATGTCAGCCACTACCATGGAATCGATGTGGTTGGAATCCGTTGCCCTGTAGATGGTCGTGAAGTTCTCGTCATAGGTGTCGGAATTGATTGTGTAGCTCCATATCGCCTTCTTGTAGCATAGCGTTCCTGCCGTGAACGGCGCAGCAAGATACCATGATTTGACAGGGTTCAGTCCTTTCAGTTCAATGGAATCATAGCCTGAGATGAACAGCTCGAACCTTGTGACTCCCATAATCACTGCGAAGAACTGAACGAGATTCTTGCCCTCGGCATATTCATACTGAAGGTCAACGGTGTCGAACGTGATTTCGCATTTCAGTTCCCCATTGATTTCCTGTGTCGAGATGAACCGGAGCGTAGGTACTCTGTCGGTGGGTTGGGTATCGTTCACAAGCGTTCCTTCTACCCTTGTCCTATCGCCGAGCGTGACCGTTGCGGTCTTGCCTATGAGGAAGGAAACGAGTTCCACGTTCTCGAAAGCGACACGCGATTCCGTAAAGGTGTATTTGTCATAGCCGACACTCGCCGTGACGTTGTGACCTATTCCGTACCATCTGCAGTCATACTTCGGGAACTTCAGCTGAAGTTCTCCGAGATTGTCCTTGTACTTCTTTTCAAGGGCTTCCTCCCTTTCGGCAATCGTCATGTCAGCCCATTGCTTTGGCTCGTTTGAGAATTCCTTCCGAAGCTCTTCGGCATCAAGCGTGATGATTCTGTACAGGTCGGAATTGTCCGCAATCGTAGCGAACTTCGTTCCACTGAGAAGAGTCATAGCTCCGTCTGGAATCAAGTAGGTGTTCTCATCGAGGAACACATCAGGTGTGAACTCTCTGATTTCCCCTATCCTGTTGCCGTAATAGATTGTTCCGTCATGCTTCGAGAAGCAGGTCACGTTGGGAATGCTGAGCTTGAACCATTCGTAGTCGGAACTTGCAACGAAGAGCCAGTTCTTTGTCGGATAGTAGAGGTTCTCGTTGTCATCCCACAGGCAGTTGCCAACTTCCTTTTCGATAACCCTGTCGATTGCCGTGGAACGTGTGCTTACCACCCTCTTCTCGGTCGAGGTAGTGCCGGTCGTGTCAAGTCCTACAATCTGCCCCTTTGCCGACACGAACAGGACATCGCCTGCAAAATCGGTGAAGAGGTTCGGAGCGATTCCGCCTGTCTTGGAAGCGGTGCAGTCAAGTGAGAAGCTTGTGCTGTATACCGCGCTTCCGCTCGGAAGGCTTATCTGCGTTCCCGTGTCGTCAGTGACGATACCTAGTGTCGCCTTTCGGTAGTAGATTGTCGCTTCGCCGTCCTTTTCCTTCTTGACCGCCATGAGACTGCCGTCAGAAGCAATGCCGTAACCGCAAAGAGCACTGGAAGGAGACCCATAGTCCATGTATCCGTCATCCGGGAAGTATGTTGGGTCTTCCCCGCTGACCCAGTCTCGGTTGGGATACTTATCGTTTCCGCTGACGAAGAGCCTGTTCCGTACTCCAGACGCCCCATAGAGGATTCCGAAGGTGCATGAATCGATTGGACTCTTTCCATCCCATCCGTATCGGTGAAAGGTAGCGGTGATATTGCTATCACCATCCACACCTCCAAGCCAGTTGTCGAATAGAACCACGGAATCGGATGTCACATAGCCGTAATAGAATTCGTCTTCATCGTCAGTGAGATACAGATGATATGCAGGAACAACCTCACCCATGAATGTCCCCTGCAAAGTAGGTGGTACGATGGAAGAATATCCGAGCATTATGTATTTCGGGGGTGTTCTCGAAGTATGGAGCTTGAAGGTGGATATGTCAGTTCCTGTCGGATTTTCAACGGACATGGAAAGCACGTTTCCGTATTTTGCGGTTATCGCCTTTCCGAGATAGTTCCCGTCTCCGAAATCCGAAAGAGCAATGTCAACATCGGAACTGACGGCATTTATAGGTCTGAAATCGGAAGGCTTCGAGAATGTCGAGAAGAACAAACCCCATAGTGGGAAGTCGATTCCCCATGCGGAGAAAGTCGTTCCGAGACCTTTGCCCCGTATGCAGTTCTCTTCCATGGAAAGGAACGGATTTGTCTTCGTGAACATGGATTCCGACTGCTTGAGGTTGAAGAATGATACAGGAAAGTCGAATTCGGAGGAATCGAGCCGAAGTTTCAGCCCTTTCTCCCAAGGGCTTGTAGGATTGTCCTTTTCCGAGTAGATTCCATCGTCATCTATGATTACACGTCCTTCGTCAGTAGCATCGACAAGCTCTATTCTGTCGCTTGCAAGGGTGTAGAACTTGGTAGCTTTGTCCGTATTGTCATAGACGATGATAGGAAGAGCGGAAAAGTCGACTTTCTTGCCATCATAGACGGGTATCGTCACTTTTTCGTTCGGAAACAGGAGCTTGTATCTTCCATCAGAAGACAGAATCGTGTTCCCAAGGGCTTTTTTCGGTATCACGCTCGAAATCTCTAGTTCGAAGGACTTCATTCCGTCCACGTTGGAGTCGAGAGTATAGGTGAACAACGGTCCTTTGTCGTTCGGAAGCGGTGAAATGCCGTTCTTTCTCTTCGAAGTGAGAAGATTCGCACTTTCTATCGTTGTTCTTGCGCCTATTCCGCTTCCATCGGCAGTGATTCCCATCGTTGTCAGCGGAACATAGACGTCCATGTCGGATACCTTTCCGAGTGTCCACTTCCCATCGGATTTGTACAGTTTGAGGTATCCCTTGCCTGTCAGAAGCCATAAGGCGTCACCATATACGATACCGCCGAAACGCTCGTTCGGGACTTCATAGGCATCATAGTAGATATGCGTTTCGAGTTCTTCGGTGTGGCTTATGAACGAGTCGCTTGCAAGGACAGGTGTCGGTGCTTCGGACTTGTCGCCTTCCCATATGTAGATTAGGCTTCCCTTGTGGATTGCAAGAGTGTCGCCTATCCACCACATGTCATATACGGGAACGAACTGCTCCTGCTTCTTCAAAGCGTTCTGAGAGCCGTTCGGATAGTAGTAGAAAGCACCTATTTCGGGCATGGATGCCTTTGTTCCGTATCTTTTCTGCACTGAGCGATTCCGCCATATGTAGTTGCACATGTCCATCGCCCTGTTCTGATTCACCTGGAATCTCGGAGAGGACATGTCGACACCGCGGAAGGTAATCCTTTCGGTGCTTCTCGAAGTGTAATACTTGTTTGTCGACATCAGTAGATACCTCCCTCATAGACCCCTATGTGGTCTTGCGAGAATTTCGGCTCCTGGTTGATGGAAGTGAGTATCTCCGAAGCCTCGGACTGCTTCCTTGCGGAAATCACAGGGTCGACAAGCTCGGTCACCTTGGCTTGGACATAGTTCACGATGTAGTCATAGCCCTGAGGCGTGATTCCATAGTCGGAAAGGTCGATGTTCGTATCATCCGTGTCAGTGACCGCCACCACATCGGTGGAAGAGAATCTCTTCGGCTGTCTGTAGTATTCCACGGTCACATTGTCTCCGGGAATTCCGTTGACGATTGTCACCCTGTCCTCTACCTTTTCCTCGCCCATTGTCCGCCCTCTTCTGAAAGAATAGTTGAAGTAGCTTCCGTCCGAGCCGAAGTCCACGACGTTTGCCACTTCTCCGGCATCTTTGTCGAGCACCACATAGGGAAGGTTTTCCTTCTCCTTATGGACTTCGTACCTTTTCGTGAAGGTCGATACCTTGTGTGCGGAATAAAGGTTCTGGATTGCCGTATTGATTCTTCCCCACACCATTTCCGCCTGCATGTTGAAATCGCTGTTGTACTCGAACTTCCTGTTGCAGAAATCCGCGTACAGGAAATCAGTGCCTGTCGGCACTTCTATTGCGTATCTTATGCACTCGTATGCGAGCTTGGACAACAGCAGTTCCATCTTTTATCCCCTGTTCTCGAGGTCACCGGAAATGACGATTGCATTGTAAAGCTTCTCGCTTACCGGTGTAGGCTTGCCGAGCGGTACTGTATAGTTGACGCCGTCGATGTTGTAAAGACGCACATCGGACTTCTCGCCGACTCTCTTCGGAATGCTGACGACTACAGTCTTTTCTTCTTTCTTTGCCATGTTTCTTGTCTCCTATGTTGAATAAAGGCGAAGTTTTGCCCCTTCGCCATGGGCTTTGCTAAAGGTTAGGCGTTCGGAGAGCTTGCAGTTCCGTTGGCATTAGCACCATAGATGTAGGTCTGGGCTCCGCCATCGGTTGCACTGTCGGCAGCAAGAGTGAACTTGCAGACGAGGTGTGCCTCATCAGCCTGATGTGCTGCCGCAAAGTTGAAGAGGTTTGCAGCAACATAGCCGATTTGGTTGTTGGCATCGGCGACAGGGTTTCCGTCCTTGTCGGAGATGAGGTAGTTGCCCAATCCCTTGTCAAGGACTTCCCATTCAGTTCCGCCGAAGGTCTTGACAGGTCTGTTGCCCATGCGGTCGTATTCGGAAAGGAAGATTGCATACTGGTCGCCTGCATTGTACAGGAAGGTGTCGGTTCTTTCGACGATGTCGAAACCCTTGTACTTTCCGATTACGCCTTCGATGTTGATGTCGTCCTTGATGGTGTCGGAAAGCTTGACGCCGTTGCTTTCAAGCTCGGCTTCCAAGGATTCGAGGGCTTCGGTGGTGAGGATGGCAATCTTTCTGCCCTTGGTCTTGTTCTTCATGAGGACGCTTCTTGCCTTGGCGAAGAGGTCTCTCCACTTGTTCTCGCCTGCTCCGAGGGTAAGCGTATATCTGGATTTGATGAACTCAGTACCCTTGATGAACTCGGTCATGTCGACGGTCTGGAAGCGGAGAGAACGACCAATCATGCTCAGAAGGTCATGATAGTTGTTTCTCAGTTCCTTGGAGGTGTACTGATAGCGGACGCCATAGTCCTGTGTGGTGATGTCGAAGGAATTGAGCTTGATGGCGGTGTTGTCCGGTGCGACATCTTCCTTGAGGACTGCGGCAGAGACTCTGCTTGCGTTGGCAAGGACACCAGAGAAGTCGAGTTCTCTGTAGGTGAGCTTGTTGTACTTGGAATCCCATTTCTCATGGTCGCAGAGAGTGTCCCAGAAGGGCTTCTCGTGGGATTCGGAGTTTACATATTCTTCGATTTTGGGAACATCGGTGATGGATTTGAGGTCTTCATGGTTGATTCCCTTGACGAAATTGATTTTTGTGTTTTCTGCTTCAGCCATGGTCTGTCTCCTTCCAGCAGTAGGGCTTCGGAATTAGTTGAATTCGGGGAAGTCCTCTGCGTATTTCTTTTTCGGAGCAGTAGAACCATCGTCAGAGGTGTCGAATGTGCCGTTGTCCTTCGCCTTTTCCTTCTCCGCCTTGACGTCATCGGCATAGATGGAATAAAGCTTCATGAGGTTGTCAGGTGTCACGACATCTCCGTATTTCTTCATGAACAGGGAATCCTTGCTTACGAGGTCGCTGTTGAATGCGTCCTTGCCGTACTTGTCGGTGAAGGATTTGAACGCTTCGTCGGTCTTCCTCTTCGCTTCGGCTTCGGAGTCCGCCTTTGCCTTGGCTTCGGCTTCGTCCTTTTCCCTTGCTTCACGTTCCTCAGTGCGGAACCGTCTGTACGCGTATGCGGTGGGATTCTCCTCGCCTTTTGCGGAAGCCTCTGCATAGAGCTTTGCCAGTCGCATGTTCTTGGGGTCGTTCAGGTCTTCCCTGTCCAGTCCAAGATTCGCGAGTGCTTCGTCCGTGATGGATTTGCGCTCGCTTGCCCTATAGCCTTCGTTCTCGGCTTTCAGTCTTCCGTTCTCGGCTTCGAGTTCCTCCTTCGCACGTCTCAGTTTCGCATAGTAGGAATTCTCGGCTCTTGACTGCTTCTTCTTCCCGTCCCCTTCCTCGGCTTTCTCAGGAGCGTTGCTTCCTTCCTTGGAGTCGCCCTGTCCTTCGGCTTCGGTATCGGTGCCGGTTTCCGCTTCCGCTACCTTCTCGGTCTCTTCCGCGTTTTCGGTCTTCTTTTCTTCGTTTTCCATAGTTCTTGTCCTTTCGTACACAGGCGTGGAAATGCCTGAAATCCGGGATTTTTGCGCTTTCTCCTAGCGATTTATCGCAATCCTTTCGGAATTACGCACTACTGGCTGTCGAACGAACCGCCTTGGATTCCCTTGGCATTGTTCGACTTGACTTCGCCCTCGCCTTCCGGGGAAGACATCATCACGTTCATTGCCTGAACGTTCGTCTTCTGCTGGTCTACGAAGGCTTTCTGCTGTGACTGCAGTCTCTGGTTCATGAGATTTATCGTCTCGCTGTTCTGCTTGAGCTGGTCGGTCTGCTGTTGGATGACTTCCTTCAGCTGTGCAATCTCGGCATTTGCCTGTGCAAGCTTGTCGAGCTTGTATGCTGCGAACGCATGCTTGAAGTTGGACTTCACGTCTCTTGTGAGTCCGGGATGTCCTTCCACGAATGCGTCTGCCAAATCGGGCATGTTGACCGCATACTGCATGACCTTCTCGTATCTCTGCCCCTGGGAAGCCTGCCCACCTTCTATGCCTTCCTCGGCGTCAACCACGATGTCCCAGTCTCCGCCGAACAAATCCGCACCCACCTTCATCTCGACAACAGGGTTGGTCTTCGGAAGAGCCGAGCCGGGATTTATCCCTCCGGGGGCTATTCCTCCGTTGACCATGTCCTGAGACATGCTTCGGTAGGCTTCGTTCTCCTCGACATCGTTCCTCTGCATGAGGAATGTCGTCTCACCTATGTAGAACCGCATGTACAGCAGGTCTGTGCGTGCGTTGTCCTTCAGATACATCCAGTATCTTCTCTGAGGTATCGCAAGCGGGAGATTCATCTGCCTCGTGTACTGCTGATAGGCGTATCCAGAGACATCGGAAGACATCTGGTCTGCCGTGAGGTTGTCGAATCCGTTCACCTTCTTCGTCATCGAGACGAGTGCGGTCGAGAAGTTAATCATCTGGTCGGAAACCGAACCCATTCCGCCCTGTATCTGCGAGATTCCCCATCCCGTATAGCCCATAGGCGTGTAGTCGGTGATGACCTGACCCGGTGCGTTGGTGATTTTCTGACCTTTCAGTGCACCTTCCTTGACGAGAATCTTCGGAGAGGCGTTGTTCTGGATAATCTGAGTCGTTAGAAGGTATGTATAGTTGATTACCTTCTGGTTCTGTATGAGCGGTGTGACCTGCGACTTGCCTATGAAGCTTCCGTCAATCGGTTCGGGAGAATAGACCGAAATCGGATACCTTCCGAAACCCGGTCTGTCCGAACCCTTCTTCGGCTCTTCGAAGAACAGCGTCCTGTCATCGGATGTCTCCTTGTAGTCGGCTGTATCGGCATCGGTGGTGTACTGAATCCCTCCGAGCCTGTCCTTGACGGTCTTCTCGACATTGAGGTATCTCGGAGAGCAGAGAAGCTGGTATCTTGTGGACACCGTGTAGAACACCTCTCCCTTGGAATCCCTCTCGAACATGGTATAGACGGTGCACTTTCTCGAATCGTCCGGCTCTCCGTCATATTTCGAGTAGTCGTCCGGGAGGATTCTCCCGAGCTTGTCCTTGGTAGGCTTCTCGCACTTGGAACGTGCCTCCCTTACGCTCATCCTTTGGATGAATCCGACGTATTTCTCGTCCTGAAGGTCTTCCTTGTGCGCACTTTCGAAGAACATGCGCTCAATCGGAATCAGCGCCCTCTTGATATGTCCGCAGTACTTTCCTTTTAACCCATACGTATCCCTGTCATAGCACGTGACGACGAAAGCAGTCCCGTCAATCAGTGCCATCTTGACCGCCCTGTCGTTGAATTCGCGGTCGTCTATCTCCTTCTGGACGAATGAATAATAGTCCTCCATCCTCTGACGGTCGGACATGTCCATCGAAGACAGGAATCTTATGTGAATCGGAGTCTCGGTAATCTTTGCGGTCTTGGAGTCGACGGCTTCCTTGCAGATGTTGATGACGGGCTTTGCGCCTTGGGCAGTCGTAACGTACTGCTTCCCATCGAAAAACTCACGTGCTTCCTTTATCGTAGGAATCACGTTCCCTCCGCTGAGGATTCTCGTGCGGTAGCTTTCCCATCGGTCATATGCGATGGTGTTCTCAAGGTTCTCGGTATCAATCATTGTTCAAGTCTATGAACGAAGGCTCTCTCGTGAGCTCTTCCTCGGCTTCCTGTATCTTCTTCCGCGTCTCTTCGTCCGTCTGCCTTCCGACCGCAGTGGCAAGTGCCTCTATCTCGGACTGCTGTCTCTTCACGATTGCGAAGAGCGAGCCGAACTGATGTATGTACTTCAGCGTGCAGTCTATGTCGGCATCAGTGAGTCCGTACGCCTTCTTCAGTATCGCAACGCCCTCATGGAGTTTCTTAAGCTCCCTCGGCGTCAGTCTCATGAGTTCTTCTGTCATTTCTGCCTCCTACCATTCGATTCCGAAGTCGTCCACCTCGACCTCGTCGCTTCTCTTCCGCCTCATCATCATCTCGTTGAGCTGTTCGAGCGTGTAGCTCTTCACCTCTCCCGTGGTCTTTCCGTCGTTCACGAAGGACTGCTGTGTCCTTACCATGGAGAACGGAACCCATGCCATGATGAGGTCGTCATGGAAGTTCCTGCCTGCGGCTTCCTCCCTGAACGTTCCGTTGTGTTCGACAATCTGGAACGTCTCCATCTCGGTGAGCGTCTCATAGTCGCATATGCACTTGGGGTCGTTCTTGAACTGGATTCTCGAATCCGCAATCATCGCCGAGCGGTTTCCCCTGTTCGTGTTGTGTCCGGGAATCGGTCTTATTCCCTGTCTGAGGTTCTCGGCTATCATCTCCTGCTGCATGTAGATTTTCGGATACTTTGCCTTGACCGCCATCTCGAGGACTTTCGGTCCGGTATTGTTCTCCGAGCTTATCAGGGCATTGTTGTAGTAGTAGCCGACAAGCATGAGCTGTTTTCCGACTTCGTCCAAATCGTCGCTCTTGGAGTGATAGACGGCGACCTGATGTCCGGTCACGTTGTCGAAGACCTGTATCGCAGACCAGTCCGCATTGAAGCCCTTGGTCGGGTCGCAGATTGCCACATAGGGTTCTCCCACAATCGGCTTCTCGAATATCTTCCACGGACTTCCGGGGCATTCCTCGAAGCGCCTCTCGGATACCTTGACCGACTGGTTGTCCGAAGACCACTCGAGCTTCGCATGGAATCTTCCGTATATCGGTTCGAGCTGACTGACCTCGTTCTTCCTCTCGGCAATCAGGTCCATGTCATAGGTCGAGAACCCGGAGGACTTGAATGCGTCCATGGGGTCGAAGGGATATTCCTGTAGCATGTCCGCCTTCGAAGGATGGTTGTTGTAGACCCTCCAGTACCAGAGAATCTGCCCATCGGTGATTCCCGGATGTTCCTTCAGTTTCTGATAGACCCATTCCTCCATCACAGGCATCTTCTTCGGCATGTTGCTCTCTTCGATATGGTATTCGCCGTGCCTGTACCAAGGGATGAAGACCGCAGCCCTCCCGGAGCGTCCGCCCATATCCCTGTCCCATATGTTCTTGTACTCGTTGAATCCGTTCGCGGTGGTCTCGATGAAGACCATCGCATTCGGGTTCGTCAGCGAGACCGTGGAGTTGATGGAAGTGAATGTCGCAGCAGGCGATTTCCAGAACGCCACTTCCGAGGCATGGAATCCCTGCAGTGTCGAAGAACGACCGGAGGCATTGTCGGAGGCAAGCACCGTAATCGAGGAGTTTCCCCCGAGAGTGGCAAGTCTCCTTCCCCTAGCCTTTGTGGAAAGCGTTGGTCTCAAATCGGCTTCGTGCTTCCTTCCGTACTGTTCCTCGTACCTGTTTATCTCGTCTTCGAGCTTGGGGTCTGAGTGGTTGAGGTATTTGTAGAAGGTCGTGTATTTCTCGTAGATGTTCTCCGCATGCTCCTTGATGTCGGCTATTACCGCATAGTTGGAGTTGACCGAGAACATGGCTTCAGTGAAGAACACGCCTGCGATGAACGTGGACATACCCATCTGACGTGCCTTGAGGATGTCGATGAACATCGGCTCTCCCGAATGGTGCAGTTCGCACATCTTCACATACACCTTCTGCTGTTCGAAATTGAGCTTCAGCGGAACGAGCCTTCCGTTCTTGTCGAAAATCCACAGGTTCTGTTCCATGAAGAGGCGCAGGTCAACGTCATATCCGCGGACATTGACCGTGAGTTCGCCTATCGTGTCGTCGAGGTTCATCTTTTCCCCTTGGCAAGCTCGGCAAGCTTCTCGTCGGTCTTGTTCACGCGGACGTTCACGTTCACCTTCTCTTTGGTCTTCTCGGATTTCTCGAGCATGTTGTAGAGCCGTTCCAAATCCGCCATGTTCGGGTCGTCCAGAAGCTTCTTCAGGACTTTCTCGGTAATCACGTCCATGAGTTCGGCTTTCTTTCCGTCCGCCGTGTCCACTTTGCCCATGAGAAATTTTCGGAGCGAGTCCGTTACCAACCTGTCTTCCATGGCTTTTGCGGACTTCGCGTCCACCTTCGCCACTTCTCCGATGACCTTTTCCGTGATTTCGTTTTTCCCCATCGTCCAAATTCTAGCGGTTTTTCCGATGCAAAATTTCCAAAAATTAAAGGGATAAACTTTTTCTCTCTTTCTAGGGGGACTATAGGGGGTAACTTTCTTCGTCTTTTTGGATTGGGATTCTTAGTTCCTACAGAAAAGACTTCCTTTCCTTTATGGTTTCCCAAAACGTGCATTTTGAATTTCACAAGAAAAAAATGCGGGGGGATATTATCGGCGCGCTGGGTAGCCCCCATGTTTACGGACTACCCGGGGGGCGTTCCCCAGATTTCATTGAGTCACTTTATCCCCCTATTGTGGACACTATCCGCTTTAACAAGAAAAAGGCACTATTGTGGACACTTTTTAGCAATCTTCCTTTAAGATTGCTAAATGTTTGTTTTGCATTGTTAACATACTTTATAATGTTAACGTATTCCGTTCCGTTGTAACAATAATTAGCACTCAATCAACGTGAGTGCTAAAAGTAAGAACTAATAACTGATCTGATTAAGTTTTTTTTTATTTTTTAAAAAAAGCCTTTTTTCTTGAGCGCTGTTTCCAGTGGGGGGCTTCCCCACGGCAAAAACGACTAGAGACAATCAATAATTGATATTTTATAATGCGCAAAAAACAAAAACTTTTAAAATTTTTTTGCACGCGAAAAAATCCGAAAAATTGCGGAAACTATCGCGATTTTTAAGAAAGTTAAAATTGATTTTTGAAAAATATTTGAAAAAAGCTCTTGAAAACCGCCGGCGGTTTTATTAGAATATTACCGCAATCGAAAAACGGTACCGCCACAACGGCACCATCGAAGTAATTCGATTGTAGCATTATCACAATAGGGGCACGGGCTATTAGCCTATTAAGGCTATAAAGTGCAAGGTTTCATGAAACTTTACCTTTAAAAAGTGAAATATAATCTAATTCCATCGGCTTTGAGAGAGCTGAAGAAAACCGCCTTTGATTAACTAGTCGCTAGCTTCCAAGGAAGCTGGAAAGCGTTAATCATTTAATCAACTTCTGGTTGATAGGTGGAAAATCAAGTTAGGGGAATACCCCGGCTAGAAAGAGTTTTGCTTTAAAGTAAAATCCCCTACTAGTCGTGCCAGGGCTAATGGAAGGCTTGAGAGCGGACACAGTCCGCCGTGTGCAAATAAAGCGATACAGAAGCTTTATCTGGTAGGTACGCCTACCCATGCGAGAAAACAGAAAACCGTAACAATATCTATCAGTATTCTTAGGAATAAAAGCGAAGTGTAAAGCCCTTTAATGCTGACAGACTGACTGAACGGAAACGGGAAGTTTTGTTTTGAAAAAATAAAGGAAATATCGATTATGAAAAAGATATATCAATTGCAAAGCTGGATTGACGACTGCAAAGGTAACCGTACCTATTGCGATACAAAAATACTGGAAGTTTCGACTGACAAGGAAGCGTTGGAAGAATTGCCGACAAAAGAACAGGTCAGGCGCGAAATTAGTGCGGAATACGGTGCTAGTAATAGCGTTTATTCCCGTATTAGAATTGAAAGCGAAACATGGGGCTACACTCTTGAAAGCTATCAAGAGGACGAAGACGGAAACATTAAAGACGACAGCTGGGACTTCCTAGACGAAGTTTCGGCAAAATTAGACAAATAAAAACGGCGTCCGCGAAACGCCGTTTTGCAAAGGTTTTCCCACAGGTAGCTAGTGCCTGTAGGGAATAAGTATATCATGAATGCTAGCAGAAAGCGTAAATTTCATTATGAAAATCACAAAAAAGAACGTATCAGTAGACGTGGAAGTAGCTGTAATCAACGGGAAGAACGTATTCATCCTTAAAGCCGGCAGTACAATCGAACTGCCGAAGCCGTCCCTTAAAGGGGCAATCAAAACAAGAAGGCAAATCGCTAGCGATACTGAGAACGTGACCGCTATTGACCTTTCCTGCTCTTCTTTAAGCTTGCTAGCAAGTATTATCACAGGAACACAAACGAACGGAAACAAATATTTCCAAAATACTGCACTTTCCGCCTATTGTGTCGTTCCAACCGCAACCGCAAATACAGCCCCGGTAGTTACTGAAGAAAAGGAAGAAGAAGAAACACCTGCCGAACCGGTAAAGTCTGAAGAACCAGTGAAAGAAACACCAAAAGCCGAAGAAAAGCCTGCAGTAGTTCTTACAAAAGCCGAAATTAAAGCCCGCAAGGACTTATCAGTAAAACTTGAAAATTTCGTACAGGATTTCGGGTACGAAATTGACCCCCGTATGAAAGATACGCTTTTATATCAAGCGCCGGCTGATATGGAAAACTATATCAAGAACTGCGCAAAATTGATAGGAATTGACGATAGCCTTATAAATTTTGGCTCTGAAAAATTCAAATCGCCTGAATGGGACGAAATGAAAGACAGCCTTGTTAAAATCAACCATAGGCACGAAAAAATCAACAAGAAACTATCTATCTATTTCGGTCCTGCAGGAACGGGAAAAACTACCACGGCGCTTAAAGAAAATCCTGGTGCCGTCAAAGCTATTGCAAACGCAAATGATAAACCCAGCGAATTATTCACCACATATAACCCAACAACAAACCGCTATGAGAAGACTGAACTGAGCAAAGCTATGGAACAAGGTAAAGCGTATATTCTTGACGAAGGGAACTTACTGCCCGTTCAATGTTGGCAACGTCTGCAAGGCGTCCTAGATAATTCTAATGAAATTACTGACCGGGGAATTGTGATTAAAATCAATCCAAATTTTAAAATGGTTACGACAATGAACTTAATCACAAATTGCGGAAAGCGTCCGCTTCCTAATCCTATTGTTAGCCGTGCAGCCGTGATTAGGGAATTCACTAGCAAGACGGTAGACGATACTGACTATATCTGGTAATCAAAAGGGGGAACTGAAACTATGAATATCAAGAGAGTACAGGAAATTGTGGCAACTTTGCCACTTTCCTATTATTTCGGCGAAAAGGCAAACTACAGCTTGCGCGTTGATGAAAATGAAGAAACAAGTTTTTGCAATCTATACAGCCATAAAATTGTTATTTCCATGAAAAACATCGAAAATGCTGAAAAGAGCATGAAAACCGAAGCTACTGAAAGCGTTATCCGCGGGCTTGTTTATCATGAGCTAAGCCACGCAATACTTACAAACCCTTACTTAATAAATGCTTATGAGTGTTACTGCAACATAACCGGAAACGGCAGAAACCCATCTTATGAATTCAATGTTATCGAAGACGAAAGAATAGAAACCGTTTTTTCAAAATTCTATTTAGGTGTAGACTTCTGGAAAAACAGGCTTCTTGTTCTAGGTCCTTGCACAACGCCTGCGGAAACCAAAGAGCAGTATTTATTCAACGTTGCAAGATACCACGAAACCGAAGGACACCCCGAAGCTTTGGAAGCACTGAAGCCGTTTCTTTCTTGTACATGCAATAGATATTCAAACAGCGATAAATGTTACGATACCGCAAGAAAAGGCTATGATGCCGTTTCAAAAATCTATGAAATTTTCGAAAAAGTCCAACAGGAAAGAGAAAAACAAGAACAAAGCAAAGACGGCAAAGAAAGCAAGCAAGACGAAAGCGAACAAGAACAAAGCAAGGAAAAGGAAGAAGAAAAAGAAGAAAAAGAAGAAGACAAATCTTCCATATTTACCGAACAAGAACAGGATAAATTGACAAAAGAAGCTAAAAAGGTAGTTATCCAGGAAGTGAATAAAGATTATAGGCACTTTTACGGGGAAACTTTAGACCAGAAAAAAGCCGACAACACACTTACTGCTAGTCTTCTTAAAATCATTGCAAGAAACGGCGGTTTCGGCGTAAGCGATGAACTTTCGACTGAAGGCTATACAGGCGATTTTGACCCCGAACTTAAAATGCAAGACTTCAGCGGTAATAAAAAATGGTGGTCAGACTCTGACGATTACGGAAACACTTCCAAAACCGCAAGTGAAAAAATACTGAACATTTGGCTTGACAACTCAAGTTCTTTCTACAGCAACGACAAGGCTGTAAACCAAATTCTTGCAAGTCTTGCCGAAATTGAAAAGAAGATGAAAAGTTTCAAGTTCAGGCTTGTAAGAATAACTAACACATGGGACGAAATGAAAGGCAATCAAAGAATTTCGAAAAGTAACGGGGGCAACTGGATTCCCGATAGTGTCAAGGATATTTATGCAAGGCTCAATATGACTGGCGAAGAAAAGAACATAGTTTTGTTCGACGGTCAGGCTGGGTATCCTGAACAATTCAGAAGCCTGAAATGTTTTGACAATAGAAACACAACTTTCATCATTGAAGAGAGCAACACTGAATATATCAAGAAAAATTGCAGAAATTCTATCATAATTGAAGAAAATTTTGACTATGCAGGAACGCTCTTTAAAAATATCGAAAAAGCCTTTGACCAGCTATTCTAGGCTGGTCTTGGCTTTGACAAGAAAGGAAATAAAAGAAAATGATTAAAGCACGAATCCATGTTTTAATGACTTACAAAAACGGATGCAAAACTGAAGACGGGAATTATATGGAAAACCTAATCTTCAAAGACAACAAAGAAGCCGTAAAATGGTTTTTAGAAACTTTTGGACCATATTCAGAAGAATGCGCTTCTGTGCGAGGTGGGCTATGATTTTTAAAATCGCAGTCGAAATGTACAACAAAGGTGGCGAATGGTTAGGCTCTGGAAACAGAGCCTACACGTTCACAAGAAAGTATCTTGCAAGAAGGAAAGCAAGGGAACTGAAGGAAGCCTATGAAGCAAGAATAAGGGAACGCCCTGAGCTTGCCGAACAATACGGTTTCATCGATTTCACCTACTCAGTAGATGAAAACTACTGCGGTTGCATAATTCCATCAATAAATGTTGCCGAAACCGCAAAATAAATTTACAATAAAAGAAAGGAAAATAACAAAAATGATTAAGCTTTATTTCTATTATGTCGCATATGAGCAGGTTTCTGATTATGGGGAAAGAAGATATGAAAAAGGGAAAGACAGCATAAATAAAGACTGGAATCCAACTAGTGGAAACTATAAGCTTGCTGATTTCGGATATGACGAGGAAGATTTAAAAGAAGCAATCAACAACAACGCCAAATTTAAAAATGGCGACGGCTATGAGGTTTCGTTACACAGAATCACAAATTTCTATGAAAGCGAAGAATCCTTTTTAAAAGATGAAGAGTGCCGACACAAATTTGACGAAATAATAGACACAATGCTAATTTGTAAAGACCTACCTTATTTCTATCTGAGAAGATACCTTGACGAAGACGGCGACACCATCGCTGAAGTAAAGACGGAAAGCAAGGAAGCACCGGAGGAAGACGAAGCAAGAAAAGAAGCAGGAGTCGAAAGTGACGCTTTCCGCGTGGTTGTCGTGAAGACATATGAAGGTGCTGACAAAGACGAAGAAGAACAGGTAGGGAGCGACTTCTACCCCATCGACAAGAAGAAGAAACGGGAAGAAATCATTTCCGAGCTCAGAAAAGTGGCTGACCAACTGAGCAAAACAAGGTATGATTTGGATGATTTGTCCGATGAAGCTGACGAAGTTGACGAAGAACTAGGCAAAAAACTCACGCGTGCATACTTAACAGCGGAAGAGCTTTTGAAAAGCCTAGACGACATTGACTGATAAAAGGGGGAAAACGAAAATGGGTAGAATTTCGAAAGAAGAAAAGCAGAAAAAGGCTAGAAACATACGTTCTGACAAATGGGAACAGGAAAACGCAAAAAAAATCACGCTTCGTTTTTGGAACAAAAGCGATTCTGAAGTAATCAAAAAAATCAATGCTGCAAGCAACAAAACCGATTATATCCGCCAGTTAATTCTGGCGGACATTGAAAAGGAGAGCAAGAAAAATGGTTAAGGCAACGGTCAAATTATCAGACGGAGAATGGTGGAAGACTGATTTCGAGGAAAGGTACGAGTCCCCGAACGAGAATGCGACAGAGGTTTTCCCGACAAGTTACGGATACGAGACTGAAGAGGGCGACGGCAACGAGTATCGGTTTTTCATCGAGTACGGAGTTGATGATGACGGAAATGAAACCATCGACCGGAAGTATGCAGTAGCAACCGGGGTTTTCGAAACATACGAGGACGGATGGAACGGTGCAAGAGAAACGTGGTTGGACAATTACAGCGACCATGACGAAGACGACTACAGGCAGTTCTCTGCACGTGGGAACATGCCCGGATACAACGACAGCGTCTATCACTCAAGCGAATATATCCGCGGATACAAAAACGAAGTGAAAGAGGTGGGAAAGGTGAATGGATTCACGGCTTAAAACCTTGCTGAAAGAAAAAGGATTCACCTATAAAGAACTTGGAGCAAGGACAGGAATAAACAACAAGACCATCGCTTCCTATGCGGTAAAGCATAGACCTATCGACACGATACCCATCAAGGAACTGGCAAAAATCAGTATTGTACTGCATTGTTCCATTTCAGATTTGCTGGAAGACGAAGAGACAAGAGAGCTGTTGAAGAAAGCAAAACTTAAATGAAAATACCCAAGGCAACAACTGCCTTGGGCTTTTTTTGGTTATGCAGGTTTTTTGAGATTTTCCGCCATCTCTTTTTCTCTTGGGTCAGGTGTTCTCTCAAAATACTCAAGGCGTTTTATTTTCGCCGTGAGCATTGCCATTTGGTACTGAGACAGACCAGAACAGGCTAGTGCCTTGTCAGGGTTTCCAGTGGCAACAAGAGTAGTCAGATAAATTGCTTCTTTGTCATTCAAGATGATTCTTCTGTTCATGCTTTTCCCCTTTCTTCCAAACGTCAATTACCACATCAAGAACAACGCTGTTTTTGTTTCTTTTTTTAAGATAATATCGGACTGTTGGTAATGAAATGTAATGCTTTTCGGAAAAATCCCTAATGGAATGATATTCCTTTTCCGTCCCGTCTTTTTCGATTGCAACAAGGTGTGCACCATCGTTCGGCTCATCCGCAGGCAAAATGTCGAAATAGTATTTTCCCCACTTTTCGCCTGTGTCGGAACAACAGGTGATTTTATAGTATGTGCAACCACTGAATTTACGCGCTTCGGTGATAGAACTAAAACGATAGGCAATGCCTGTTTCGGAGTCCGTAACAACGGTTTTCCTTTGATTGTTTGTTCTCATATTTCCCCCTAGAACAGCGACAGCTGACCATAGTTCTTGGCTTTTTCCGCACCGTATTTCTCAAGGTAGTTTCTAACCATCTGTACCTTGTGTTCAGTCGGCATATCATCGGGAATACCGAATCCTCCTATTTCAGGGCTCACTTCGTCTTCACCCCTGGAACAACATGTGGCGTGAATATCCGCACTGCATTGCTTTGCTTCGACCGTAATCGTCCCCTTGAATTTTCCGCGCAGTGTTCCGTCATCATAGAAATCATTGTATCTGCACTTGACAACATAGTCGCCTTCAGTGTTTCTGGAAAAATCATATTCTTCCATAACCTTGGCAAGAGCCTTTTCGTATTCATTTTCCATTTTCTTTTTTCTCTTTCCTGAGGAGCATGAGGACATGCTCGTAGTATTCCATCTTCCGCCTGTTTCCGTTCAGTTTCGCAAGTCCAAGACTGAATTCGGTTTCTTTTATCATTTCATCGATAGACATATGAATACCATCGCAAGAATGAAGAAGATGATACCGAAAACTTCAGAAGCAAAAACAGCACCAACCATCATGTTTTCACAATCGTTTCTTGAAAAAAGAAGACCATAGGCGAAAACCCGCGTAAGCGCCAACATTGCGCCTACTATTAGGCAGGCGAATTTAAGATATATCACAGTCCACCTCCACAACATAATCATCGAAAGCACCTGTTCTAATCAGCTTGTCATAAAGCTTCCTCACACGTTCATCATTCAATCCATATGGTTGTTCGACTGAAACGTCATCGACCTTGCACATGTCTCCCTTTTTATTCAATGAGACAAGTATGCTGTCATGGGCGGTTTCAGTGTCTCCATACGTGAACTGATTTGAAATCACAAGTGAATTATGAACCTTTGTGATTTTCGTTTGATAGCAGTTCTCGGTCTGCCAGTTGCCCATCTTATGGACAAAAGCAACAAGTTCGCTCAGTTTGATTTTCTCGTCTGGGCTTCCGACAATCTCAAGTACCGACCTGTAAAAATCCTTCGACTTCTTATCGCACTCGACACACCCAGTATCAAGCGTGTCAAGTACGAACTGACATTGTTCAGCTATCTGTTTCCTTGTCATCATGTACCTCACTTATTCTTTGCTTCGCCGTCTCGTAATAGTCCTTGTCAATCTCGAAACCAATGTATTTCCTACCGATGGATTTTGCGACCGCACACGTTGTGCCACTGCCCATGAAAGGGTCGAAGACGACTTCTCCCGGTTTCGAACTCATCAGCAAATGCTCTCTGACAAGCTTTTCGGGCTTGCAAGTCGGATGGCGGTATTTTCGGTTTTCGGAAACGTTGCTTGCGGATTCATACAGCTTCGAATGGAAACTTCCCGTATTGTTCTTTCCCTGCCCTTCGGTGATAAGGAGGCAGTACTCCAAATCGGTTATGTACTGCCTCTTGTTCATTCTGAGAGCGTTGGTCTTGTGCCAGACAAGAATGTCATGGCGGTATTTCTTTGTCTTCTCGATGATGTCCGAAATCTGACTGACACTGCACCAAACATAGATGTTTACCTTTTTGAGGACTCTGAGAAACTCCGAAACGATGGAATAGTCGATGGAAGTGACGATGGGCTTCAGTTTCCTGTCAGTCGCCCTATAGGAATCCTCAAAGTGGAAGGTAGTCGATTTGTTCTTGTTGAAGTCGGTTTTGTACGGTATGTCAGTGTAGATGAGGTCGACTGATTTGTCTGGCACCTGCTTTATCAGTTCATAAGCGTCTCCGAGATAAATTCCATTTTCTTCAATCTTCATAATATTCAATGTCGATATAATCGCTCTCCGGTCTCAAAGTGAAACGCAGAAAGTAGTTGTCGAATGATTTCAGATTTCCGTTGTATTCATAGGCGTCATGCACAGCATGCTTGCTACCCAGTCTGAGAGCTTCCTCGATGGAAGCCCTCTTTTCCAAATCCGTTCCTGCACTATAGCCAAACACTCCGACCATAATCCCAAGGACGAAACCTCCGACCATGGCGCTGATAGCAAGCGCTCCCCAAAATCTTTCATAAATATCGTCATAGCGACTGACGATAAATGCGCTAATGTTTGCGATTATAAAAACAACGCAGACAATGATTGTGATAATCACTTTAATTCAAGCTCCTCCAATGTGTAATGGATTCCTTCTTCCATCTTACTGAACCTTTCATCTGGTCCCTTCTCGAATAATCTGTGCTTTATCTCGAAAAGCGGTTCGGAAATTTCCTTCATGCCTTTCCAGTAACGGCACATGATAAACCTCCCTTCTTTCCAAATGTCTCGGAATATGATTTCCTCTTCTTCTTCACGCTTCTTGTCTACTGCTTTCTGAAGCGTTTTCTGTTCCCACTGTGTAATAATCGCTCTGGCGATTGGTTTTTCATAGACTTCATAGCCGGTATCATCGCCCATGATTTCGAAACCTTTGAAGCATATTCCGTCCAATTCATCGACAAGCCTGTCAGTGGCAATCATGTGCCGTTTGATTTTTCCGTATTCGAGAGTGAAATAATATGTGTCATAGTGCTTGAGTTTCAGTGCTTTGCCCTCTCTCAGGGCATAGATAGCTTGTAATATTGTCATAGGTCAAGTTCCTCCAGTGTGTATTCTTTCCCTTCGTCCATGGTGCGAAACCATTCCTCACTGAGGACATGGAGGAACATATCCTCATCATTCCTGCTCCGTATTCTGATTCGGATTAGATTTGCGTCAGCTTGAAGCTTCGTAATTGAAACAACGTCTTTTTCGAAAGGAAAAATCACGGTTTCGAGGTAGTTATGCTCTTCTTCGTCCAGAAGGCATCCGTCATAGATTTCATATCCTGAATCATCATTGCAAATCTGTTTTCCATTAAAAGCAATGCTGGCTTTGCTTATAATCGGTTCACTGTGCCCTTTCCTTGCGCCTACTATTTCCTCCTTGTGAGTGTCAAGAAAGTAGTATTCATGACCGCCATGCTGGCATATTTTCTTGCCTTTCCTCAGTGCTTTTATCGTTTCCTCGATTGTCATCAGTAGAT
>ERZ808246.754-NODE-754-length-25757-cov-2.938604_pt1 | contig 25757 bp, 28 predicted proteins | sample MGYA00521083_ERZ808246 | MGnify/ENA primary metagenome ERZ808246 (study PRJEB31516, sample SAMN03275577) | gut metagenome | biome: mammalia-associated habitat; material: feces | host: Papio cynocephalus | place: Kenya | collected 2012-07-07 ... | reverse complement strand
GAAAAATATTGCAGAGATATTATAAAATCATCAAATAACATAGACAAAAAGAATATTTTCGTTTCATACACAACAATAACCGAAAAAACAAAAGAAACAGTAACTCAAATCCTAAAAGAAAATGGTTTTGAAAATATATATTACACAACTGCAGGTGCAACAATATCTTGTCACACAGGACCACTTGCACTTGGTATTATATTTATGGAAAAGTGAGTATGGAAAAACTAAAGCATTGTAAAATAACTATATTTGGAGATTCAATTCCAAAAGGTATTGTGTATGAAAATAATGAGCTAAAAAGATTGCCAAAAAACGCAGTCATTTTGGTCGCAAAACATTTTGACATACAAATTGACAACTTGTCATTTTATGGTCAAACACTCAAAAGATTAAATCAAAAAGGTACAATTGATAAATATTTGGAAAATACAAAAGTTGGCGAAAATAATATCGCGGTAATATCTTTGGGTGGAAATGATAGTGATTATAATTGGAAAGTTGTTGCAAATTCGCCACATGAAAACCATTTACCAAACACACCACCAAAAGAGTTTGAAACAATGCTTGACCAAACAATAAAAAAACTACAACAAAAAAATATCAAGGTTATTCTTACAAACATTCCGCCAATAGATAGCAAAAGATATTTTGAAAATGTTATTGCACGACAAGCAGATAAAGACAAAGTTCTTGAATTTTTGCAAGGCGATATTGAAAATATATATAGACACCAAGAACTTTATAGTATGATAATTACAAGGTGTGCAACAAAAAATAATTGTAGGTTGCTTGATATTCGTGGCGAATTTTTGTGGGATAGAAAATATTTGGAAAAGTTTTGCATTGACGGAGTACACCCAAATGAAATGGGACACGAAATTATTGCCAAAAGCATTATTGAACAATTGGAAAAAGAAAAAAGTACGAAATAAATTTTCGTACTTTTTTGTTATTTATTTAGTTAGTTTATGAATTCCAAACTCTATTTTGTTTAAACCATTCACTATCTTTAAGTATTGTGTTGTTGTTTGAGCATTTTATATTGTAGGAAGTTTGGTTTGATATATAAACAATATTTCCATTAAAGGACTCAAACTTGTCTGCATCATAGTCAATGCACAATGTGGTTACGTAAATTTCGGTTGTAAATTTTGAAACATTATCAATAAATTCTTGAGTAGGGAATTGATTATTTTTTACTTTTGTATATTCAGGACTTCCTGCACAACAACAAACGCAAACAACTTTTGGCTTGACAACATCTAAAAGTGTCATTGAAGAAGATGTTTTACTACCGTGGTGTCCAGCTTTGTACAAATCAACTTGTGGAAGTGTGTTTTTGCTTACAAGTGCCTTTTCGCCGTCCGCTTCCAAATCACCAGTAAATAAAAAGTTTTTTCCAGAACTTTCAATCAAAGTGCAAACGGAGTGATTATTTTCGGTTTTAGATTTTTTTGTGTAAAACTCACTGTCTAATATTTTTAATGTTGAATTTTCGCCAATTTTATATTCTTTTTTTGCACCGTTACTTTCTGTAATGCAATCTTGGGCAGTAAATACATTTGTATTATTTTTTGTTTTTGTTTCTTCAATTTCTCTCAAAAAGTTTGCATAAAGACCTTTTGAAGTATTTTGATTTGTTTGTGCAAATGTTATAACATTTTCACATTTATATAGGTCAAAAATACTATCAATATTTTTTGGTGTTGCAAAACCAGCATAATGGTCTTGGTGTGCATGTGTCACAATAATATATTCAAGTGTGCCGTCTGTTACATATTTGTTTAGGTAATTTGCTACAGTTGGTATGCTGTTTGATTTTGAACCACAGTCAATCAAAATGTCATAATCTTTTGTTTTGATGTATGTGCAATCGCCGGTGTACTTGTTTCCAAGTTCCAAAAAGTGCACCGATATTTCGGCATCTTTCAAATCTAACTCACTGTCAGCCTTTTTTATCTCATCATTTTTTGAGTAGTAGACATTGCTATCCAAAACAAGTTCTTCAGTTTTTGGTAAGTTGATGTATGTGAAAATTGAAAATCCACCCAAAAGCCCCAAAATTAAGGCAAATGTGCATAATATAAAAGCACCAAATTTATTTGTTTTTCTTTTACTCATTAGTTACATCTTCTCCTTCGCTTTTTTCAACAAAAGTTATCAACCTGATTTTTTGGATTTTAAAAAGTGAGCCATACTTAAAATCGGTTGAAGAATATTTTATGTAAAATGTCCCAACTTCGTCACTGTAATAGTTTCCGTTTTTGTCAATTTTAAGATTTGTTTCAACTTTTGCTTCTTTTGAATAATCTTTTCCGATTGATATAATTTTTACACCGGGGTCAGTGAATTTTTCATTGACTGTGTAAGTCAATTCATCTCCACCAACAATTTCAAAACAATCGTTTCTTGAAACAAAGTAAAATGATCCAATCCCAATCATTACACCAACAACAAGGCATAAAAATGCAAAAGCCCAAGCTTTTCCACTTGTGTTATTTGCAATTCTTTTTACCTTGTTCTTTGAACGTTTGCTTATTTTTATATCACTTGTGTCAACATTTAGTGATGCATTCTTTTCTATTTTTTTAGCATTTTTTGCCATATTATGTTCCTTTTGTCTTTTGATTTTATCATTACATCATTGATTTGTAAATAAAAATCTACCATATTATATGGTAGATATTTCATTTTTGTCTATTATTAAACACAACAAATTGGTTATGCGATTTTTGTTAGGTTGGTTGTTGTAACTGTATAAGCAGTTAATGTTGTTTGTGTGTTATTTCTTAAAACTGTAAAGTTAATACTGTCGTTTTGCCTTACTGTTAAGAGTAAATCGGGAATATTAAAACTTCTTGAAAGGGTATATTCCTTTCCGTTTATTGACATTGATTTAATGGTGTCGCCAACCTTTAAGCCCATTACACTTGCAATAGAGTTTTGCTCAACAGTTGAAATAACAATGTCTTCACTTATTTCGCCATAACCTGTTGATTTATCATAGGTATATTTACTGTTTTTTGAAACAACTTGAATACCAAGTGTAATTTTATAGGCATTTGTGGATGAACCGGTGTAATACTGAATAATATTATCTGCAACACCTGTTGCGATTGAAAGCGGAATTGCATAGTTTACATTTTGATCTTCGTTGTCGCCAGCGTTTGTAATTCCAATAAGTTCGCCATCTGAATTAAAGAGTCCACCACCAGAATTTCCCGAATATAGAGCAGTGTCTATTCTTATGCTTCTATAGTATCTGCTTGTTCCGTCAATGTCAAGAGTGATGTATTCGTTATCAACACTAACAATGCCTTCTGTAACAGAAATGCCTTCATCTTCTGGGTTACCGATTGCAATCGCAGTTTGACCAACGTAATATTTGTCAGCCAGTTTAACTTGCTTTGCATTTTTGTTTATTTTTGTAATGTTTGTTGTTTTTGTTCTTATTACAGCAATATCATTTTCAATTGAACCACCAATATAATCAAAATTGATTGCATAGTCGCCATATGAATAGTCGTCATAGCCATTTGTTGTTGTGTCTTTTTTTGATGGAGAATCTTCGCTTCCATACAAATATCCAACAATTTCAACTGCAATTTTGTCTTTTGTGTCACTATTTGCTTTGCTGTCATACACAACGTGATAATTTGTTATAACGTAGGTGTAATCTTCATACATTTTGTAAATTATTGCACTACCTGTGTAAATTGCGACACTTTTTTGGGTTTGACCTCCAAAAAATCCACTGCTAGTTGTTGTTTCATAAAACTTTGTGTAAACCTTTAAAGTTGATTGCAAGCACTCATTGATAACACTTGCATTGCCATTTGTGTTGACAGATAGGTATTGTTTTAGAAAGTCTTGATAAGAGATTTCGCCATATTCGTTTACATATTCTTGATAAATTTCGGCAATAGAAACATCTTTTCCGTCTTTCCCATCTTTTCCATTTTTACCATTCGTGATTTCAAAAGTTGATGTTTTTCCATTTGAGTAGGTTATTGTATAAGTGTCAACATATCCAACGGAACTTGTTTTTTCAATTGACACAATTGCTGGACTTGAACAACCAGCAAAGAAAACTCCACAAAATACAATAACCAAAACTGCCATAATCGACAGCATATATTTTTTAAATTTCTTCATAAGTATTCTCCTTTTTGTTCGTTTCTTATTCATACTCTGTGATGCATGGTTGCTTGCATTGCTTACAACCCAAGTTGCGTGTCCGCAATTTTACAATAAATTGTGACATCACCGATTGATATTATTATATAAGTTTGTACAAAAAATGCAAATAAATTTAATAGTCATTTGGCAAACTAAACAATATTTTCAATTTTGCTTAAATTTGTGAAAGTACATATTTGTATATAATATACTCTATATCTACCATTATTAAAAAAGCCACCTTAATGGTGGTTTTTGCTTTTGTTATTATTTATCATTTTAATAAGGTTTATCACTTGGTCAATTTCTTCCTTGCTTAATTTATTTAACTCACTAAATATTTCTTTGTATTCAATAGGGTAGTTTTGGTCGTGATCAAAAAAGTCAAAAATTGTTATTCCAAAATAATCGCAAATATTTTCAAGAACTTCAAAACTTGGAACAATTTTGCAATTTTCAACTTTATTTATATATGAGGCTGTTTGTCCCAAATCAATACTTAATTTTCGGGCAGATACATTTTTACCTTGTCTTAAGTTAAATACCTTTTTTGCTATAAATTCATTTATCATATGTATATATTTTAACTCAACACATAGAAAAATATATCCCCACAAAGTATAATATTCGATTGACATATAGATTTAAAATATACATAATAGAGGATATAGGGGTTTTAAATATATGATTAGAATAGAAGAACCTAGAGATTTGGCTCATGAAGATATACGAAAATACGACAAAATGTACAATGAATTCCCGGGCTTTGAAGAAGTTATTGAAGATATGATAAAAGTTTATAAAATGAAATCAAATAAGCTAGATAATGTGATTATAGAAATGATAGGTTTAAAATATAATATAAGTGAAGATGACAAAAAAATGCTTTTAAACGATTATCCAAAAATAATTTTTGATATGATTATGAATTGTATATTAGATTTCTTTAGACGATAAAAAAGTTTAACCAATTTGGTTAAACTTTGCAATGTGCATCATCTTTTATATCGTTTGTAAGTACATTGTTTAGGTTGTTGTTTTTAACGTTCTCTTGTGTTGACGCTTTTGATAAATCTTCATTGGAAAAATCAATACCTTTTGTAAGAATGTCTTTTTTTGCAAGATCCTTGCTGTATGATTTTAACATCTCATTTCCAATCATAAGTTGTTTTTGTAATTCGTTTATATTTGATTGAATTGATTTTTGAATGGCTTTTTTTGTTGCAATATCTTCAAGCTTGCTATACGCAGTCATTGCTGTTGACCCTGCAAAAGCACCTAGTGTGTTAAACAAAATATCGGCAAAATCAGGGGTTCTTTGTATTGGTAAAATACATTGCATTCCTTCAATAAAACTGCTCATTAAAAGTCCAACCAAAGCACCTTTAAGAATTGAATGTTTTTGATCTTTTGCAACAAAATATTGCGACGTCATAACACCAAGTGGGGCAAGCATAAGACTGTTGATAATGGCATCAGAACTGTCAAGATGAGAAATTGTTGATGTAAAATGTTTTGAAAACCAACTTGAAGATGCCGAAAAATGAATTTGTATTGAATTCATATCAATTTTTGTTTCAGTTAATGTTAGCAAACATAAGAATGCAACCATGGAAACAATTCCAACAAGTGATGCAATCTTATTTATTTTTTTCATTTTTTGTGTTTTTGCAAGCGATGTTAATACAATTGGGGTGGCAACACCAAAAATTCCGAGTATAACCACAACCAAAAAAGTTGAGAGTGTGAACAATTTAAAACTTCCTTTCGACATTATTTTAGCAAAATCTACAAAATTTGACAATAGGATAACAAAAGAATTTTTATAAATTTTGTCAACAATATGAAAATTGTTTTAAGTATAAATTTGACAATAAAGGTCAAAGTTTTTATACTCTTTTCAGCAGTCTATAATAACTTTATAAAAGGATACTGTATGATAAGAAAGAAATATTTAAAAGATTTTGAATTGCAAGAAGCATATAATATCATTTCGTCAAATATGTCAAAATTGGGTTTTGTTATAAAAAAGAAGATGAAATAATTTGGAAAGAAAATATAATCAATAGATTAAAAGATGAAAATTGTTTCTTTTACTTAGTTTATCAAAATGGCAAAATTTGTGGATTTGTCGAAATTGTAATAAGTAATGATAAACTAATAGTATCCGAAATACAATTGAATGATAAAGTGAAAAATACAAGAGTTTTATTAAAAATATTAAAGACTTTACTTCAAGATAATAACTTTAAAAGCTTTAATGATGTATATTTTTATATAAATAATAAAAATTTAAAATCAATAAAAACATTCACACATTTGGGTGGAATTTTGAAAGAACAAAAAGGGAATTCAAGTCTATATTGTTTAAATAGAAACAATATGGTAAATTATTTTAAAAAATTTAATATTTCTGTAAATTGAATTTGTAAAAAAGATAAAACAAAAGTTGGCAACAATAAAAATTGTTGTCATTTTTTTCTAGTTCTAAAATATCATAAACTTTTGATTATGCCATTATAAATTTGACAATATTTCATAAAGTGGTTATACTCTTTCCAAAAGAGGTAAATTATGGAAGAAATACGAACAAGATTTGCACCAAGTCCAACAGGTTATATGCACATTGGAAACTTGCGTACAGCACTCTATGCATTCTTATATGCAAAACATTATAATGGTAAGTTTATTTTAAGAATAGAAGACACTGACCAAAAACGATATGTTGAAGGTGCAACAGAAATTATATACAACACCCTAAAACAAACAAAATTAGTTCATGATGAGGGGCCAGACATAGGCGGGAACTATGGTCCTTATGTTCAAAGTGAAAGAAAGGCACTTTATAAAGAATATGCAGAAAAGTTGGTAGAAAGTGGACATGCTTACTATTGTTTTTGTGCAAACTCTCATGAAGAAAGTGCACACGAAGATGACGAACCACAAACTTATGGATATAACAGGCATTGCAGAAATTTAAGCAAGGAAGAAGTTGAAAAAAATCTAAAAGAAGGCAAGAGTTATGTTATTCGTCAAAAAGTTCCACTTGACGGAACAACAACATTTCATGACGAAATTTATGGCGATATAACTGTTGAAAATTCATCACTAGATGACCAAATTTTGCTTAAAAGTGACGGTATGCCAACATACAATTTTGCAAACGTTGTTGACGACCACCTAATGAAGATTAGCGATGTAATTCGTGGCAAGGAATATATTTCATCAACACCAAAATATCAACTTTTGTATGAAGCATTTGGTTGGACACCACCAAGAACAATACATTTGTCAACAATTATGGGACAAAACCCAGACGGAACAGTTAGCAAGTTAAGCAAACGTCATGGCGCAGTAAGTTTTGCTCAATTGGTTCAAGACGGATATTTGCCAGAAGCAATCATAAACTATATTTCATTGCTTGGCTGGAGTCCAAAACAAGAAAGGGAGATTTTCTCTCTTGAAGAGTTGATTGAACTTTTTGATGTAAATGGAATAATCAAAACCGATGCTGTTTTTGACTATAAAAAACTTGATTGGTTCAATAGTTTGTATATTAAAGAATTGCCAAGAGAAAAATTCTTGGAACTTGCAAAAGATTATACAAATGAGTTAAGCGAAGATATAAAAGAAAAATGGGATTTTGCATCAACATTGTGTCAAAGCAGAATAAACAAATTGAGTGAAATTTCGTATTTCTTTGACTTTTTGAATGACTATCAAGATTTTGACCTTGCTCTTTTTGAAAACAAAAAGAATAAATTGGACAAGGCTGGTTCACTTGAAATCTTAAAAGATATGTATAACATACTGAAGAGCGAAAATGATTGGTCAGTTGAAAGACTTAATCAAATAATTCAAGACTATGCAACAGAAAAAGAAATGAAGATAGGAAAGGCAATGTGGCCGGTTCGTATTGGCGTTACAGGTCAAACCGTAACCCCTGGTGGTGGAGCAGAAATGTTGTACCTTTTGGGGAAAGAAAAATCTATGGAAAGACTTGAAAAATGCATACAAAGATTATCATAAAAAAGGCAAGCACACTATGTGCTTGTTTTTTTTTAAAAAAGTTAAAATAATAATAGATTTTTGTTGTTAGCATTGATATACTATAGTCAATAGGGAATAAGTATGTCAAAGTACAGAATGTATATAGATGAGAGTGGAAACTCTGATATGGGAATTAGTGCCGGTGAAAATAACAGATTTTTGTGCTTAACAGGAGTTGTTTTTGATTTAGACTATGTAAATAACACATTTTCAAAGGAGTTTGAAGATTTTAAATCTAGCTTTTTTGGTTTTAATGCGGATGACCCAGTAATCTTACATAGAAAGGACATAATGAACTATCGTGGAAAGTTTAGTGTGTTAAAAGATGAACAAGTTAAAAAAAGATATAATCATGTTTTATTTGAATTGTTAAATAAATGGGATTTTACTATTATATCAATAGTTCTAGACAAAAAAGAGATTTTGGAGATGTATGGAGATTTTGCAAGACATCCATATTATTTTTGTATGGAAGTATTATTAGAAAAATATATAAAGTTTTTGAAAGATAAGGATTCTGTTGGCGATGTTTTAATTGAATCTAGGAATAAGGAAGATGATAGACATTTGTCACAAGTGTATAGGTCGATGTGTGAAAGTGGAACAAGATATTTAGACGGTGAAACATTAAGAACATATTTATCATCAATGGAAATAAAAATAAAACCAAAGTCAGCAAATATTGCGGGGTTACAAATTGCAGATATTGTTGTTACTAACATGAGAAATAGAATATTGGAAAAATATAAATTAAGAGAAGTATCTCCTGATTGCTTTGGGACAAAACTTACCAATTTGCTAATTCCAAAAATTTTTAAGCATAATAAGAAATATTGGGGGTATGGACTAAAAAAATTGCCATAAAAAAACTCGTCTTTCGCAGACGAGTCGATGGACAAACCATCTCCCTCCATAATTATGGATTACATATATTATATGCAAAATGATTATAAATAGTCAAGATATTTGTGACAATTTTTTGTGAGAAATTTGTTTGTTTTGAATAATAATAGACTAAAAAATGGTTGCAATTTGACATACTGTATGCTAATATATGATAGCAATATTTTTATTGCCTTGCTTTTCGTGTGAAAAGCCGTTAGACCAAAAGGAGGTAGAAAATGAAATACGAACTTTTATACATCATTGCTCAAGATGCAACAGACGAACAAAAAGAAGCTCTTATCAACAAATTCTCAAAAATGATTGAAGATAAAGGCGGAAAGGTTCTTTCTCTTGAAAAAATCGGAACAAAGAAGTTTGCTTATCCTATCAACTTTAAAAACGAAGGTTACTATGTTTTAATGACATTTGAAGTAGCTGACGCAAAAGTTGTTGATGACATGAACAAACTTATGAACATTACAGAAAATATCGTAAGACAAATGTTTGTTAGAAAGTAATTTTAGGAGATATTATGAACAGATGTTTTTTAATTGGTAATTTGACAAGAGATCCTGAACTTGCAACAACAAATAGTGGTGTTTCAGTTTGCAGATTTTCACTTGCAGTAACAAGAAATTTTTCTAATGCTGATGGCGAAAGAGAAACAGACTTTTTGAACATTATTGTTTGGCGTGGTCAAGCAGAAAATTGTCACAAATATCTTAAAAAGGGCTCAAAGTGTGCAGTAACAGGTTCAATCCAAACAAGAAGTTATGATGCGCAAGATGGCTCAAAACGTTATGTAACAGAAATTGTTGCAGACAATGTAGAATTTTTAAATTCAAAATCTAGTGGTGATGGTCAAGACAAGGTTTCAGTTGACAACAAAGAAGTTGCAAAACTTGAACCTATTGATGACGATACACTTCCATTCTAATAAAAGGAGTATATAACTATGGCAGAAGTAGAACAAGTTGTTGAACAACCAACAGAAGAAGCTCAAGCACCAGTTGAAAAGGTTAAAAAATTTCGTAAACCAATTCAAAAGAAAAAAGTTTGTGCATTCTGCGTTGACAAACAAAATGTAATTGATTACAAAGACGGAAACAAATTAAGAAGATATATCACAGAAAATGGCAAAATTCTTCCAAGACGTCAAACAGGTGTTTGTGCAAGACACCAAAGAGAACTTGCTGTTGCAATAAAGAGAGCAAGAGTTATGGCAATTCTTCCTTTCAAAGGCGAGTAAAAAATAAAAAAAGAACTCCCAATAACTTCGTTTACTGGTGAGCATCTCACACACAGTCACTTACGTAAGTAAGCTCCTGCGTGTGAGAACTCACCGAGCCTTGTTCTTGGGGTTCTTTTTTTATTTTTTGGTTAGTACATAGAACTTGTAGAAACTCGAATTTCGGGTTCTTGATATTGTTTAGTTGATACAAAAAAGGAACTTTGATATTGAAGTTCCTTTTTTTATTATTTCAACAAAATAAAAGTCATTTTTACTGTCGAGCCCATCGACAAACTTTGGAGAAATCTCAACACTATAAAAGCAGTTAAAAATTTTTGTCTGTATTTTTACTGACAAACTCATTTATTTTTATGTATTACAAATATTTATTGATAATCGGGAAGTTGCGGGGGGAGTAAAATATCTATTTACAAAGTTCAGTGTCGTCTTGAACAGAATATCCTTCAACTTTGCTTAAAGCATCTGTTTCATCAAATAGAGTAATTGAATATCCAAAATTCTCGGAGTCACTTTTGTCAATTTCAAAAGTGTTCTCTTGTGGCTCAAGACTATTTAAAAATTCTTCAAATTGGTTATATTCTTCATTATTATTTATAAGTAGATCTTTGTTGATTTCATCGGAGAAATCACTAACAGCGATTTGCATAGATTGATTATTGTGGCAAAATACTCTTAATGCTGTTAAAAGGGTATATGCAGAATCGAAATCGTTGGCTTTGAATCTTTTTAATTCAACGATTGGTTCCATTTCATCAAAATAAAATTTTATTGCACCCACTTTTTCATCATTGGCGTCTTTTACAACGCATTGATAATCTGCACCACACTTTATAATTTCGTTATATATTTTTGTTTTTGAAATTGTAACTGAATATTCTTTGTTGTTAATTGTTACTTTCATTTTATTCTCCCATTTTTTTTTATTCATTATTATAATATATCAACTTTTGTTAAAATTCAATATGAAATTACTAATAATATTTTTGTCATTTGAAAAAATTACAAATTTTTATGCCACATTTCTTTTCATCTTTAAGCAGTTGAGATTTCTCGTGAGTGTGTCCTTGTAGGCTAACTCGAAATGACTATTTTTATATTATTCTATGTCATTTCGACTGCCGACCACGAAGTCCTACTTTGGAGAAATCTCAACCGATTAGTCATTTCGACCTTGACATCCTTGACGGGCTTTGGAGAAATCTCTTCCACTTTAAAAAATTTTCAAAAACCTTTGAGTTTCGTTTGACAAGTCTAGGGGGGGGGGATATACTGAATTGAATAAAAGTAATGCTTTTATTACATAATAAAAAAGGAGTACATATGAAAAAATTAAAATTAGCAATGTCCATTGCAACAATGTGTCTTGCACTTATGGTTCTATGTTTTGGTGTATATAGTGCAACAAATATTACATATACCATTGGTGGTAGCATAAGTTATGAAGTAACAGATGTTTTTGCAGATGTAACAACAAGAGTATACACAAGCAGTTTTAAAGAAAAAGATTCTTTGCAAACAACAGTAAATGCCATTGCAAGCAATGGCAGTGTAGACTCATACACCGACACAAATTACAAATATGACTTTTCAACAACTGGTGCAGATAGTGAAAGTTACAATAACACAACAGCAATGAGTGGCAACACCGAAGATGGAATAAAGATTGAATATAACTCAACAACTAAAAGAACATACTTTGTTGTTGTTTCAATAACAAACAAAGGTAGTAATATAATAAACGCAGTTGCAAAAACTCCAACTTTGGATAGTTCAGCAAATACACTCACAGGCAGTGTGAACAAAATTGCAAAAATTGAAAAGGATGGAACAGCAAGACTTGTTTTTGCATTTATGCTTGACGAAATAACAAAAGGTGTAACAGGTGTGCCATTTGAATATGTTATAACACTTTCAAATGGGGAATATATTGAACCTACAGGGACTTTGGACTATGTTTTGCCAACAGGAGTAAGTGCTCAAACAAAAGTATATAGCCAAAACACAATGCCATACGAAGAAAGTGGTGTTCTTAGAGCATCAAAATTAAGAACTTTTGCAAAGTTACTTGAAACAAACAACACACTTTCAAACGAAACAAAGACTTATGATTTCACATCGTCACAAAACGATGTAAAATATTCACTTGACGAATCAAATACACTAAATTTTATTATAACAAAAATAACAAATAATTCAGGCAGTGATGTTTATGTTAAACTAACCGACAAAAAAGAAATGTCATTCTATTCAACAAACACATATATTTATCGCAGTCAAGATGTTGAAAGTCTGGCAAATGGACAAAGCACAACACTTGTCGTTGCCTATAAAAAATATAAAGATGACCAAGATGTGGCTTTAAAAGACGCAGAGTCAGGGTATATATTTGAAGTTGGAAGCAAGAACCAATATTCTCCACTCAAATTTGCCGAAGCCCAATCTTATCCAAATTCAACTTACACAAGAGATGCATATTATTATGTTGAAATGGGAGATTTTTATGGTCTACCAGTTCGTTGGATGCTAATTGCAGCCCAAACAACAGAAACAACAGGCGATGGAGTTTACAAATATTCAGATAACAAATATTACAAAAATTTTGTTGCAACAAAAGATAATAAACCAGCAAACACTTCTGGCATATTCTACCAAGAAACAAATACGGGAATATCAATGGCAATTAATGGAGAAACGCAAACAATTGATTGTTATTCAGAAAGAAATGAAGAAGAAAAAACATATTTCCAAGATTCAGATAACTATGGTATGCCTTGTGATGTTCCATTAACAGGTGTTTCTTATAATAATTACAATAGTAACGGATACAAAGCAATAAAAAATGGTGTTGAGCAAGAAACTTATGCCAATAACTATTTCAATAGCAAAATACGAGATTATTTGACAGGGACAACTGATATAAACAAATCTACAATGCGTAATGCTAATTCCAGCAATAAATATCTTGATTTGGAAAGCGGAGATAAATCTTACTATACAAAAGACCTAAATATTTCACAAGATAACTCAATATTCAAAAAGATTCAAAATAGAAAACAAATGGAAACAAAAACCGGTAGTTATGATAATGGTTGGGATACATCAAAAGGAACAGATTATGCACAAGGTCAAACCATTAACGATAATTTTTGGTTGCTTAGTATGGAGGAAGTTATGACTTGGCTCGCAGGAACAACAATATATAATACTCAAATAAATGATGATATGAATTTATTAACCAAAATTTATGCCGGTTGGGGATACTTTGAGAGTGAACAAAACATAACAATTGGATCAAACTGGTTTCGTTCGGGATCGGCGTCTAGTAACAGCAATGCGTACTTTGTCAGCTACGATGTCATCAGCTCCGATGCAAGGTACTTCAATTTTTCGGCTCGTGCTGCTTTCAATATGGCAATCTAAAGGAATATATATTAGTATTTTGAAAGATAAATTCAATAGAAAAACTTTTATAAATTAGTTTTAAAAGTTATAAAAAGATTTGATAATCTAAAAAATATGAAGAATATGATATAAAAACGTAAAAATTACTTAAAGCAAATAAAAAATCTCAACAACTGTTGAGATTTTTTATACATTTATTCTTTTATTTGTTCTTCTTGCTTTTTTTGTTTTAGTTTTTGTCTTTTTTCTTCAAGAAGTTTTTTGCGATGCTCTTTTATTTGTTTCATATGTTCCAAACGCCTGTCATATTCTATTTTTGACTGAATATATTGAGAATTTTGTGCACCTGTTGAAAATTCGTCAAAACTTTTTGATTTTGTCAATGTAAGAACTTCATCTATATATTTTGCGGTTTCATCTTCGGATAAATTAAGATATTGTTTTGCAACGACTTGCAAGGCTTGAATATATTTTGTATATTCAATTGGTTTTGAGCTTGCTTTAATTTTGTTGCAAATGTGTCTTAAAAAAGAATATTCAATCATTGGTTTTTTGAAAGGTTGATTTGTTTCCATGCAAAACTTAAGATTATCCAAATATTCTTTCGATTTTTCTACACTATATTCTTGGGCTTGTTGCAAAACCTTTTTTGCAAATTTTTCCCTTTGTTCGCTTATATCACAAAAGCCAAGTTCTTCAATTCCTTTAAGTGCCATACAATTTTTGTGAACAATATCTTTTAAAGGTTTTGTGTCATCAAAAAGATACGCGAATTCATTTCCAGGTACAGATTTTAACCTAAATGATTTTGTGAAGAGCATATCTCTTATTGGTATAAGACAATGAGATAGTCGCATTGTGGAATCTTCACTCTTTTTGCTATCCCAACAAGAGTCAACATAATATAGTCCGTTGATTCCATATTTTTCATCTTTTATATAAACCATATTAACTTTGTGTGAAGCAGTGTATACATCTTTAACATAATAGTCAACGGGCAAGGATACGCATTTTATGTTTGGGTTTTGCAAGTAGGTACACATTGCTTTTAGCCAATCGGCATAGCCAGCACAAACTATATTGTTGGAGTTGTTTATTCCAATGATGGAACGGGAAGTTATCCAACTTTCATTTTCTTTTTCTTCATTATAAATTCTGTTTGTTGATTCATAGTATAAACATAAGAATTGTTCAAATGGTGACAATTCAAGTTTTGTAACATCGTTACACTTTGAATCGAGAACATTATATGTTTTTCCAAATTCCGAGTTGTTCCAAAGAATGTTGAGTTCTCTAAAACTTAAATCAACGGAGTTAATATTTAACAATTTTGAGAAATATTTTATCACAGAAATGTCTTTTCCTGTGAAACATCTATCTTCGATATTTAAAAAGAAATTACATTTTTTAACATCACTCACATTGCTCTTTATTTTGTTAAAAATCCAACAAAGTTTTGCATAACTAGGGTAACTTTTGTAACTGAAAGTAAAATCATACTCTTGGGTTATATTTTTGTAATAATCCAAGTTTTTTTGAAGATTATTTTCAGTTTCTTCACTAATTATTAAAGATATATGTTTGCGATCAAATTTTTTCATATATTTTATTATATACTTAATATAAAATTTAGTCAATATACAAAAATAAGTTCAAAAAATTAAAATGAATAAAAATATATATGAATAATCATTCAAAAAAGTAAAATAATAAATAAAAAAGGAAAAATAATGAAAAAAAAGGTATTTTGGGGGATTTTTATATCATTTGCTTTAATCTTGGGAATAACGGGAATTGGATATTATATTTATCAAGATGTTATAAACCCAACAACATTTTCTCGTGGGGTTGAGATAAATGGCGTGGATGTTTCTGGGCTAAACAAAGCACAGGCACAAAATATTGTGTCGGCAAAACTGATTGACAAGCGAAAAGAAATTGAAATTACTTTGCATCACAAGGATAGAACTTGGGTGCTAAAGGGGGAAGATTTTGAAATTGATAATCAAATTTCACCTTATGTGGAAAGCGTGTTTAACTATTTTAATTCGGGGAATATTTTTTCAAGAAAAGAAAAGATAAAAAAACTTGGCACTGACAAAATATTCAATATTTCATATGCAAAAGTTCTTGGTGGGCTTGATACAAAATTGGAAAGTATTGCAAACGAAATTGACACTCAAAGTCAAAATAGTGAAGTCATTTTTGATGCAAGCAAACAAAATCCACTTTCGTTTAAGGCTGGCGAAGTCTTGGACAAAGATTTGCTAAAACAACAAATTGATTCCGCTCTTAACACAAGTTTAAAAGTTGACCTTGATGTTCCAATTATCACAGAGCAACCAACAATCACAAAGGAATATAATCAAATAACATATGGCAAACGTGGCGAATTTAGCACAAGTTATGCTAGTTCAAATCTAGATAGAAAGTTTAATATAAAGCATGCCCTAGAAAGTTTTAATGGAAAAATCATTTTGCCAAATGAAGAAGTTTCTTTTAACCAAACAACAGGTTCAAGGACAAAAGAAAATGGATACAAAAAGGCGAATATAATTTTGAATGGTGTTTATGTTGAAGGTACTGGTGGGGGAGTTTGTCAGGCATCAACAACATTATATAATGCTTTGCTTAATGCCGATTTGGAAATTTTGGAAGTCCATAAACACACCTTGCCGAGCTCATATATATGGTTGGCCTTTGATGCTATGGTAAGCGAAGGTTACAGTGATTTAAGATTTAAGAACAACACAAATCATAACATTTACCTAAAAACCTACACCGATGACAAAAATGCATATGTTGAAGTGTATGGCGAAAAATTTGCCGAAAATGAGAGAGTGGAAAGGCGAGTTGAATTTTTGGGTGCAATTCCTCATCCAGGGGATAGAATTGTTCAAGATACAAATGGCGAATATTCAAACAAAGTAACTTACAAAGGCGAATATTATAGACTAAAATACCCACGAGAAGGTTACAGAGCAAAAGCATATCTGGATAGGTACATTGATGGCGAACTTAAAGAAAGCAAACTTTTGCGTGATGAAACATATGAACCACAAGAGGGAATAATAATAGAAGGAATTGAAGACGTTACCGAAGGGATAACTTTGCCCCCAAACACAGTAAAATTTATTCCACCGCAAGACGAAAGCAAAGCAAAAGCTGACAATGTCCAAAAAAAATTGGAGAAAGAAAACCCTAGTGGCTATAATCCGTAACGCAAAATAAAAAAAATTAAAATTAGGTATGGACAAACATTAAAATATGTGTTAATATAATGACGTAAGTAGCATTGGAGGATATATGGAAAAACAAATTAGCAACAGAACAAGCATCGGAAATACAACCAATCCAGCATTAAAAGTTATAGCTCTTGTAGCCGCTTTTGATATACCAGAAAGAACAAGCGTTATGAGAAACGATAGAAAATACACAAACAAAAAAGATTTGTCATTAAAAAACAGTGCAAATAATGAAGTTGATTTCCAAGCGTAGTTTGTGCTTTTGAAAGTTCAAGATTTTTATCTTGAACTTTTTTGTTAATTTTGTTTGGCAAACGACATAAAAATATGGTAATCTAAATATACTAGAATTAAGGAGTAAAAGATGAAACAGTTTTTGTTTCCTGCAATTTTCTATAAAGAAGACGATAAGTATATAGTATTATTTCCAGATTTAAACATAACCACAGAGGCCGAAACTGCTGAGGAAGCGTTTTTGTTTGCAAAAGATAGCCTAAAGGTTTATTGCAGTTATTCGGAAAAGTTTGATTTGGAATTGGAAACACCAAGCACTTTTGAAAAGATACGCAGTCAAAACCCAAACAACTTGTGTATGCTTGTTGACTGTTTTGTTATGCCAAATGGTGTAAGAATATAATAAAGAATTAAAGACATTTTTCAAAAACTTCTAATAAGATTTTTAAGAATGTCTTTTTTGATGTCCAAAATTAGTTTTATATTAAAAATATGCCACACTCTGTATACAATTGCTGTTGACAAATTATGGGTTTTTATATAAAATATAAAATGATTGATAAAGGAGAAATTATGGTACAACAATCTTATGTTATGGTTAAACCTGAATTTGCAAATGACCCAAGGGTTATCAAAGAAGTAAAGAAAAGACTTGCAAATGCTGGAATAAAAATTTTGGAAGAAGGGTACATTAAATATGATGAAAAAAGAGCAAAAATGCACTATCATGAACATGTAGGCAAGGGCTTCTATCCAGAACTTGAAGCATATATTACAAGTGACAAGGCTTATGGAATGAAAGTTGAAGGAGAGAATGCAATTGCAACAATTCGTGAACTTGCAGGCTCAACAAAGAACCCTGAACCGGGAACAATTAGATATGATATTCCAAAAAAATTGGGACTTGAAAGAAGAGTAACAGAAAACGTTGTTCACTCATCAGATAGTGAAGACGCTGCAAGATTTGAACTTGGCATTTTTGAACAACTTTTAAGAGAATCAAAATTAAACAACGAAGCAAGTTTATAATATTCGCTATTGACTAAAATGGGGTTATGTGGTAAGATATTGCCACAAAAAGGAAGGAAAAAAATGATTAGTAACAAAATGATTAGTTTTTTAAACTATTTACTTGACAGAGATGAATTTGACAAAAGATCAAACTATATCGAAATAGAAAGATATCTTAACTATAGTTTGGATAGAGATATGCTTTCAAAAGAAGAAGCAAAATTTGCAAGCTACATTCTAGGACTTTCAACATTTAGAAAGGGTAGAATTGATAACTTTAACAAAATTTACAACGAATTTGCTTCAAAAACAAAAAATGATTTAGAAAAGTAATTCAACAAAAAACAGCCATAAAAATGGCTGTTTTTTATAAAAAGTTGCTCAAAAGGGCAACAATTTTTCTGGTTGCGGGAGTTAGATTTGAACTAACGAAAGTCGTTGGGGCAAGGTCGTTAGTTTATCTTCCTTCAAGCTTACGCTTTCAGGAGATAAGCCCTTGGCAGGGCACTTTCAAATCACATCCCTTACCAATAAAAAATGTTGCCGCAATTGGCAACAATTTTTCTGGTTGCGGGAGTTAGATTTGAACTAACGACCTTCGGGTTATGAGCCCGACGAGCTACCTAACTGCTCTATCCCGCGATATTAAATACATAACAAGTGTATAACATTGGACTTGGTTTGTCAATACTTTTTGCAAAAATAAATTGTTTGCTATAAAAATGATATGCAATAATATGTATATTATGCTATAATCATTGGTATGAAAAGAAAATTTTTGATCGAAGTTCAATATGATGGAAAAAACTATTTGGGTTTTCAAAAAAATGGCAAGTCAAAAACAATTGAACTTGAAATAGAAAACGCTTTATATAGATTATTTAATGAACAAATCACAGTAGAAGGTTGTTCAAGAACAGATAGGGGAGTAAGTGCAAAAAAGTTTTATTTTACTTTTGTTTGTGAAACAAAACTTCCACAAGATAGAGTATGTTTTAAAATCAATCGTTTTTTGCCAAAGGATATCCAATGCCAAAATAGTTACGAGGTACCACTTGACTTTATGTTGAGAAAAAATATTCAAAGCAAAACTTATGAGTACACAATATACACTGGTGAACATATTAAACCACTGCTGGCAAAAAATGCTGTTTTTATTGAAGGCGAACTTGATATAAAGAATATGCAAGATTGTGGGAGTGTTCTTTTGGGGAGGCGCAATTTTAAATCATTTTGCAATATCAATGCCGATACAACAACATTTGAAAGAAATATATTTGATATAAAAATTTTAAAAGATGAAGAATATATAAAAATGTATTTCACTGCCGATAATTTTTTGTATAATATGGCAAGAATACTTGCTGGAACAATAATTCTTTGTGGACAAAATAAATTAACAAAAAATGACATAAAAGAATTGTTAAAAATCGAAGATAGAAGCAAAAATCCTGCAATTACTATGCAAGAAAAAGGTTTAAAATTATTTGATATAAAATTAAAAAATATGCCCAAAAATTAAAATAGGCATATTTTTTGTTATTTATTATTCTTTTTTGTTATTTTCTTGATTATTTTCGCTTGGCGAACTATTAGCATTTTCTTTTTCAGTATTTTGTTGCTCGGTTGGGTTCAAGGTGTAGTTTTGGCTTTGTGGCAATGAATTTGGCATCTTTACTTTTTCACTAGATAGCAAAATTTTCTTTTTGCTTTCAAGTTTGTGAAACCCTTTGCCAAGTGCTTCTTTTACGGAAACTGAAAACATAAATGCACTTGGGTCTATGTTGTAAACAATGTCCTTTAGTTGTCTTACTTGATAAGTACTTACAAGAGATAAAATCACTTCCAAATGTTTGTGCGTGTAACTGCCATAGCCTTCTATTTTTGTTGCCCCACGTTTTAGTTGAGTGTTCAATTGCTCACAAATTTCATCACACTTTGGCGAGATAATGTAGAATGCCTTTATTGATTTTGGTCCTTCAATCAAAACATCAGCAATTTTCCCACCAATATATATTGCAATAAGAGCATATAATGAAAGGTTAAGACCATATATAATCATTGAAACTGAAACAACAAAAATATTGACGCAAATTGTCACCCAGCCAACAGAAATTTTTGGGTTTTTGTGGTTGATAACGCAGCCAAGCATATCGCCACCGCCGGTGCTTCCACCAGCACGAATAACAATTCCTGTCCCAATTCCTGACATCACACCGCCATAAATTGAGCACAAGAGCAAATCATCACTAAGTGACGGCATAAACTTACAAACTTCCAAAAATAGAGCGTAACCGAATATTCCAAATAGGGCATATATTCCAAATTTTTTGCCAAGAATTTTTAGTGCAAAGGCAAAAAGAATAATGTTCATAAGAATATAAATTACTGAAATGGAAAGGTTGATTCCTGCAAGATTTAAAAGATACCCAATAATATTTGCAATACCACCAAATCCACCAAGCACAATGTCATGTGGACGATAAAAAATATTATAGGCACTTCCCATAATAAAACAACCAAGCAAAATCAAAAAAATATTGATTATGTGGCCAAATATTACTTTTTTCTTGTTGTTCATAAAAATCCTTTATTGAGTGTAGTATATATGAAACAAATATTTGTTGTCAATAATAGAAGCACAACATTTTTTTAAATTTTTAATATACAAACTATATGGAGAAATTATGCTATCTTTTATAAAAATGCAGGGGTTTGGCAACGATTATATATATATTGACAATAGGGGAAAAAATAATACACCAATAAGCAATAAGTTATGCCAAAAATTATGCAAAAATAAATTTGCAATTGGCAGTGACGGAATAATTGTAATAAAGTCCTTTCCAAATTGTGATGCAAAAATAGAGATTTATAACAAGGACGGAACAAAAGCAAAAATGTGTGGGAATGCAACAAGATGTGTGGCCTTTTATCTTTCTCAAAAACTAAATAAATCAAAAATAAAAATAAAATCAAATACTCACATTTTAAAAAATATTGTGTATCAAAAAAATAAAACAAGAGCAAATGTTTTAACCAAATGGACGAGAGCGGATGTAATTAAGTCAAAAAACAATAAGTATTTGGTTGATTGTGGCAACTTGCACCTTGTAATTTTTGTCAAAAATTTTAACTTTGATATTGAAAAATGTGGGAAAAGATTAAATGAACAAACAAAGAACAAAGTCAACATAGAGTTTGTAAAAGTGCAAACAAACAACACCTTGCAAGTAAAGGTTTACGAAAGAGGCAGTGGCCTTACGAAGGCTTGTGGGAGTGGGGCTATTGCAAGTGCCGTTGCATACCTTTATGGGAAAGGGCAAAACGAAAAAGTAAAAGTTTTTCTTGATGGCGGAAAACTGAATATATATATACATAACAAAAAAATATTTATGTTTGGCGATGCAAACATTGTGTATAAGGGGGAAACAAATTTAGATGAGTTTTGTTAATCAAAATTACACAAAAAAACTTGATAATATATTCTATAAAGTAAGTCAAAAGGTTGAAACATTCAAAAGGAACAACCCTTACAAACAAGTTATAAGGGTTGTTCCTTTTGAATGTTTCAAGACCATTTTCGCAAGAACTTACAAATGTGATGTTGGATGCTCTTTCAAAACAACAATTTGTAAGCACATTCAAAGGTTATCCACCAGAGCAGGGTTATTTGTTTTTAAGAGAAAAAATCAAACAAAGGTATTCTTGCTTTGGTGCAAATATAAAAACTGACGAAATTTTTATTGGTAACGGAATAGGATGCGATATTGCAAATATTTTGGATATATTTCAAGACTATACACCACTCATAATTGAACCAACATATCCAGAATATTTTGTGTCAAATATTTTGAATGGAAAAAATCCACTTGTGCTAAATGCAACAAAACAAAATAACTTTTGCGTGTTGCCAAAGAATGTAAAAGTTGGGCAATATCTAATTTATTTGTGCTCACCAAACAACCCCACAGGTTATACATACACAAAACAACAATTAAGGGAGTGGATAGATTTTGCAAATAAGACAAATTCCATAATTTTGATAGACCTTGCGTATGAGTCTTTTATACAAGACAATTTGCCCCACACAACATACAGCATCCCCGGTGCAAAAAAATGTGTTATTGAGTTTTGTAGTTTTTCAAAAATGGCAGGGTTTACAAATCTTCGTTGTTCATACACCATTATCCCAAAAACAATACAAAGGGAAAATGTAAACCTTAATAAAAGTTACCAAAAACGACAACTAATAAAGTTTAATGGTGTGCCATATTTTGTTCAAGTGGGGGCGGAGTATGATTTGTCCCCGCAAGGTCAAATTGAGCAACAAAAAAATATTGAATATTACAAAAACAATGTAAAAATAATATGCTACTATCTTGAAAAACAAAAGTGTGAATATGTGTCATCAAATTCAACTCCGTATGTTTGGCTAAAATGCCCAAAAGAAAAAAGTAGCTGGCAATTTTTTAAGGAACTATTAAAAAATTATGCAGTTGTTGTAACCCCGGGTTGTGGTTTTGGAAAATGTGGCGAAGGCTATGTTCGGCTTTCGGGGTTCAATTCAATGGAAAACACAGTCAAAGCTTGTGAAAAAATTTGCGAATACCTTAAAAAAGAAAAATGCACCACATAAAGTGATGCATTTTTCATAAGGAGTAAGAAATATCTATATTCTAAAAACATTATTGAATTTCAATATGTTTTCTTTCTTCGTTTTTGTGTTCTTTTGGAACATTAACAACCAAAGTACCATTTTCAAGTTTTGCTGAAATTTCTTTTTGGTCTATATCTCCAACATAAAAACTTCTTGATGTTTTGCCAACAAATCTTTCTTTTCTAATGTATTTATGTTTAGGGTCATTTTCGTTGGTTGTTTCTTTCTTTTCGGCTGTAATTGTAAGATATCCGTTATCATAGTCAATTACAACATCTTTTTTGTCATAACCGGGCATATCAACTTCAAGCAAGTAGTTGTTGTCAAATTCCTTTATATCAGTTTTCATTATTCCATTAAATCTTGTGTCTTTTGCAAATACAGGCAAGTTAAATAATTCGCCAAGTGGGTCAAACAAATCAAAATCATGTCTGCCTTTTGGTGCCATTCTTTCGTTACCTTTGCATTCGCAATTCTCATGATTGCAATGATTATTATTGTTATTATTATTAAAATTACTCATAAATTTGTACCTCCATTTCTTTTGTACGAGCATATAATATCACTTTGTGCTAGCAATGTCAACAAAAGAGTGCTAAATTTTTAAAAATTTTTCAAAATTTTTTTTACAAGCATTTTGCTATGTATATTATGTACAAAATTTGCAAAAAATACACTTGGAGGTAATTATGAAACTAATTGAAAGCAAAACTTATAAAAACTTGGCAAAGTCATATACAGGAGAGTGCCAAGCACATATAAGATACAAATTTATAGAATATGGAGCAAGAAAGCAGGGTTACAAATGTATGGCAGAGATGATTGATACTTTGGTATATAATGAATTTCAACACGCAAGAATGTTTTACACGTATTTGCAAAAGGCATCAAATGAAACTATTGCAAACATAGATATTGAATCTGGATATCCATTCAAAGAAAAATGGGACTTGGTGGAAAATTTAAGGTTGGCAAGCGAAGATGAGGAACTTGAAGAAACTATAATTTATCCAGAATATGCAAAGGTTGCAAGGGAAGAAGGGTTTGAAGAAATTGCACAATTATTTGAAAATATAATTCAAGTGGAAAGTTGCCATAAAAAATTGTTAAAAGACTTATATAATCAAATGAGTACAAATACATTATATAAGAAAGAGAAAAAGACAAAATGGAAATGCTCTGAATGTGGTTATGAAGCAGAAGGCTTTGAAGCATGGGATACTTGTCCACTTTGTAAAGCAAAGCAAGGGTCAGTGATGTTGAAAGTGGGTTCATAACCTGCTTTTTGTCATTTGAAAAAATTACAAATTTTCATACCACATTTTCGACCATGAAGTCTTGCTTTGGAGAAATCTCAACTGATAAAATTCTTCATAGACTTTTTATACATTTGAATTCCATTTTATGGTTTTTGCCAATAAAACTTTAAAAGTTACAATATTTGTTGTCTTTTCATAAAGTTTTATGTTATACTTTTATTGATTTGGAGGAAAATTATGAAAAAAAGTAGACTTATTCTACCAATAACTTTGCTTATATTTTATGCAACATATTGTTTGGTAGTATTTTTGGTTTCAAAAACTTTCCCACAAGGTTTTTGGATTTCATTTGGATTTGTTACACTTGCATACCTATTTATGGATTTTTCACTTATGTATGTAAGTCATGACAATGTAAAAAAACAGGTTGTGGGACTTCCTGTTGGAACAATGAGCGTAATGTACTTTATTGTTGAAATGATTCTTGGCACAGTATTTATGTTCGTCAATGTTTCTTTCTTGGCATACTTCTTGCCACAAATAATTTTGTTTGCATTATTCTTGTTATGTTTTATTCCAGCAATTCTTTCAGAGAAGAATTACAAAGAAGAACAACCAAAAGAAGATAAGGCAAAAGAAGAAAACAAATAGTAAGCAAAAATGCAATATCTTTTGATGTTGCATTTTTTGTTGAAATAATTGGTTATTGATTGAAATAATTGGGTATTGATAATAAAGAATAAATATGCTAAAATGGAGATGAAAATGAAAATAAAATATATTAAAGGAACTTGTCAAAATTGTAAAAAGAATGTAGACATTGCAGTTGATGTTAATGCCGATGTTGTTTATACGGAAAACGATTTGGCAAGTTTTAATTTTTATAAGAACATAGGGTTGTCGGTTTGCCCACATTGTGGATATATTGCACAAGACATCACAAAAGATGTTCCACACAATTTTGATGAAATTGCAAATTCTGACAAATTTAAGTATTTGTATAATTATGGTTACATCAAAAATCTTGACAAGGTTGACACATATGAACTTGAAAGATATGTTCCAAACATCTATGAAACCTATTCATATTATATGGCAAACCAAAAGAACTATGAAGAAAGTATAAGGTATTTGTATAGAGCAGTTGAGCTAAAACTTGCAACAGTCAAAGTTATGGAAAATAACAAGTATGAAGACTATGACGATGACGAAATAGAAGATAGAAATCAAATTGATTTGTTTATTGAGTATATGAAAAAAAGCATTTCAAGAAACCAAAATGGCATTATTGAAATGTACAAACCAACCGACAATTTGTATACAAAGATTATGTATATAATAACATTAAATAATATTGGTGAAAAAGAAAAGGCATCAAAGGAGTTTGATGAACTCCAAAAACTTGATATAGAAGAAACATTGACTGACTATATCAAATCAAAACTTGAACAAACAAGATAAAAGGAAGACATATGAGAAATTATTTGTTTATTGACCTTCACATTCATAGCATACATTCGTTTGAAACGGATTGTGATTCCACGCCGGAAGATATTTTGGACAATGCTCTTACAACA
>ERZ808246.751-NODE-751-length-25782-cov-5.866327_pt1 | contig 25782 bp, 23 predicted proteins | sample MGYA00521083_ERZ808246 | MGnify/ENA primary metagenome ERZ808246 (study PRJEB31516, sample SAMN03275577) | gut metagenome | biome: mammalia-associated habitat; material: feces | host: Papio cynocephalus | place: Kenya | collected 2012-07-07 ... | reverse complement strand
ATCTGTGTAATCTGCGGGAAAATAATATCACTCCATTTTCCGGAAGAACCTAAAAATACCGAACGAATACGATATTAGCGGATACTGGAGGGAATTCCCATGAAAAGAATAAGCAGTATGGGGATTATGATGACTAAACATGGCAGTTAGGAGGCGTAAGTATGGCAGTTAGGAGGCGTAAACATGCTATTTAGATGTCGTAAACATGCCACTTGGGAGGCGCAAACATGCCACTTGGAATTTTTACATGCGGAGAAACATTGCTTCGCAAGTGGCGTTTGGGCTAAACAGCAGCAGCGTTTGGGCTAAACAGCAGCAGCGTTTGATAGAAACAGCAGCGGTGTTTGATAGGAATACCAAAAGTGCAGAATTAGCTTATTCTTTTTGCCACTTTCAGAAAGTCTTGTGACTTTACAACTATGGAAACAATGGATAACAATCTTTTCCTGATAAAATTCAAGAAATAGGAATAGAGTGCTTTAAAAAATTCTTCACCATAAGAAGCTGATTGTCAGCAAATTATAAGTATGGTGAAGGATTTTTGATTTTTATGTAATTACTTTTAACAATACAGCCTGTACGTGAAACACACTGTTTGTGGACATACAGTATCAACACTTTTTATCGCATGGTAGAAGAAAGAGCTATTCTTTATATATCAGTACCGTGGCATAGGCACTTATGCCCTCTTCTCTACCTGTAAAGCCAAGTTTTTCCGTTGTCGTTGCCTTGATTGATATATCGTCGATATCAACATTCATAACACCGGCAAGACATTCTTTCATCGCCTCTACATGAGGGTTTATCTTTGGGCGCTCTGCACATACCGTGGCATCGATATTGCCAACCATATATCCTTTTGTAGCAATAAGGTCTATTGTTTTCTTCAACAGTATCTTGCTGTCTATATCAAGTGTATCTGCTGATGTATCAGGAAAATGATAACCAATATCCCGCATATTTGCCGCTCCGAGCAATGCGTCGCAAATGGCATGGATAAGCACATCGGCATCGCTATGACCAAGCAAGCCGAGGGTGTGTTCTATGCGAATTCCTCCTAACCATAATTCACGTCCCTTAACAAGCTTGTGAACATCAAAGCCAAAACCAATGCGGAAACCCACCCTGGCCCTCCCCAAGGGAGGGATAGAACCCACCCTGGCCCTCCCCAAGGGAGGGATAGAGTTACTATTATCTGTAATGGGGGGTTGTGAAGATGTTTTCGTATCTTTAGAAGAATCTGATGAAATTGATTTCAATTCGTCTATATAATCCTTTATGATACCTAAAGTTTCATCCGTATCATAAACAACCTGTTCATTAACAAATCTCAAGAAAGTAAAGCCTTCTTCTTCAAGGAATTTTTGACGTTCTTTATCCTTTTCCGGCTGTTCCCCCTCAAGATGATACCCACCATCTATCTCAATTATCAATCTCAAGCTAAGACAAACGAAATCAGGAATATATCCACAAATTGGATGTTGCTGTCTGAAATGAGCCTTCAATCCGTTCCCCTTTAAATAATTCCACAAAACAGCTTCCGCTTCCGTTGGATTATTCCTCATTCGTCTTGCCTGTTCCAACAACAGATGATACGTAGTTCCATCCGTCGTCTGATAACCATATTTCATACCGTATAATTTAAAGAATAATTTATAAAGAGTAACTTCATTCCCTCCCTTAGGGAGGGTTAGGGTGGGTTTCATTCCCTCCCTTAGGGAGGGTTAGGGTGGGTTTTCCGTGGGTATTTACTTCCTCTTAAACAAATCCTTCAGTCCGTCCATGTCGAATCCGAGCGTAAAGCGGAGAGTCTGGTCGAGCGGATTACTCTTTGCCGTAGCAATTACATAACCGCAGTCGAGAGTGAAGGCACTCATGCGGAAACCGGCACCGACAGTGAAATATTTACGGTTACCCTTGTTCTCCGACTCGTTGTGGTAACCGGCACGGAGCGAGAATTTATCGTTATATACATACTCTGCACCGACGCTCCAGTTAATCTCCTGCAACTCTTCCTTGAATCCGCCAGGAGCATCGCCGAAGCTCTTGAAAATACCGGAGATGCTACTCGTATTATAATATTCATCCTCTACGCGCTGCTGATAATCCTCAGTACTCTCACCCTCATTCTGCTGAGGATAAGTAGGAACAAGGAGCTTGTTGGCATCAGCAGAGATAGTAAAGCGGTTGAACTCGTCGATTGGTACCATAAGGGCAGCACCAAGACGCATGTTGGTAGGGATAAACTCGCTGTAGTCGCTACCGCCGAAGGTTATCTTACTACCGATGTTGCTGATGTTCAAACCTATTCCGAGCTGACACTCGCGCGAACCGATATTGATATAGTTGTTGTAGTAGCAGGCGATGTCGGCAGCGAAAGCACTCGATGCTGTTCTTTCCTCATCAGAGCTGTACTGCATATCCGACATAAGATAGCGCACACCGGCAGCGATGGAGAATTTCTCGCTCAGCATCAGTGAGTATGCCACGTCGAACGACATCTCATACGGATTGATGGTCTGCGCATTGCTGACATCACCCGTAGAACTGTCGTAATTGGTATAGACCTCTCCAAGGGAGAAATAACGGAGTGATGCCGACACGGCACTGTAGTCGCCAATTCGATAGTAGCCGGCAAGATAGGCAATATCCATATCGCTGACGAGGGAACGGAGCCATGGGGTATAGTTCAATGCAACACCTGCACGGCTGATACAGAACGGATATTTTGCCGGGTTCCAATACTGCGAGTTTACGTCCGGGTCGGTGGCAGCTCCCACATCACCCATACCGGCAGCACGGGCATCCGGAGCAATTGTCTGCGACACGAGTGCGGTATGTATAGGATTGAACATAGAGCGCTTGTCTTGCGCCTTTGCGTTTATGCTCATTACGATGAGGACTGCTGCTATTGCAAATATTTTAAAGTTTGTCTTCATTATTCTTTATTTATATTATTGTGATTGCTATATGATAACTGATAAAGTATAAAATTATTGTGTACTGCAGAGGATTTAACACCTTATCTACAGTTTTTACCTTTCAGGAATCAATAATTATATCAGTTTAAGACTATCAGTTTCTTTGCCTTCGACACTTCGCTACTGCCGTCGCAACTCATGCGAACGCGATAGAGATATACACCGGACTGTAGTCTGCCGCCGACATCAGTGCAGAGGTCCCAGTTATAGGTGTAGGTGATGCCAGAGGTTACGCCGTTTTCCTTATGCGTCCATAGCAGTCTGCCACTCGCATCAAATACTTCTATGCTTACATCTATGTCGCTGCCGCCACGGTCGTGGGCTACGATAAATGTGGTGTTTGTCTTTGCCGGATTATTCGAACAGCTTATGTCGGTTAGCTTAGGAGTAAGTCCCTTTACGACATTAAACTTCAGGGTCGCCGTCGACGGGTTGTTCAGGATATCCCATGCCGTGAACTTCAACCTGTGTGTTCCCTCTTCAAGCTCCGGTATATTATAATATGTGGAACCTTTAGTAAAGGAACCGAAGTCCAACGAGAAGTTGTCGTTCAGACTGTATGTTTTCATCGGGTCATCGTCTATCACGAGCTGAAGCTCATGACCAATTCCGCTACCCGACGTGTTCAAACCGTTATCGTCGGATATATTGGCAACGAAATAAGGGGTACTGTTTACATTTCCTCCATTTACGAAACTTGGCGAATTGAGATAGCAGTATATCGACGGACCGATAGAGTCTGTAGTCAAATCCTCAGTTCCGCCAACAATAAAGCTGTCGGAATATCCGTTTGCCGTTTTATCCTTCTTGTCGTTGATGGCAAAAACAGTGATTAGTCCGGAATCATTAGAATAATTGATGTCCTTCGTTACAGCAAACTGTATTTCGAACTTGCCGGCTCTAATACTGTCGTTACCGTTAAAGATAGTGTTGATACGGTCTTGATAAGTCATAGCCTCGCTTGTTCCGTCTTTGCCCGTATCGTTGATTCTTCCTGTTATGTCCTCCTTCGAGTCCATAACATTAATGTTGATGATACCGTTAAAATCAGAATTAACCTCGCCAGTCGTACCGTTCTTCACGTGTCCTTTGACAACAGCCCTCGAACCGGCTTTCATCTGTGGAACCGTCTTTGACTCAGCGATAGAGACACCATTAATACTGTCAACCACTATCGTATCACCCGGAACATTCAATACGAGAGCCGGATCGCCGAGCAGGTTATACTGAAGTTTGTTTTCAGTTTTGTCGCCACCCGTAGATACCGTAACGAGATTGTTCTTGGCAATGCGCTGCGCCTCACCGATAGAAGTATACTTGCCGTTTTGTTTCGTAAACAGTGCCGTTAGATAGGCTCTGTTTATCGCCTCATTATAGTTTGTATATACGGTTCTCGTAGTGCCATAAAATGCCACGGCTCCACCATCAGGATTAAGAACGGCATTTTCTCCGATGTTGGTAACAGTGCCGTCGAAAGGCATTATATCGCAGGATGCAGTAATCCAGAGAGAAAGTCCCTTGTTCCTGAAGACTGAAAAATCAGCACTACGGAGTACTGCCTCATGCGACATCTGGTCAGCACGTCCGTGACCACAGTAGTCGACCAACAACACACCGTCGTTCTGCTGTTTCTTTATAATCTCCGTTATCTCCGGATAAGTATTTCCAGTAGCCGTTACCGTAACGGGATACATATCCCATAAGATACGCTTTACTTGCAAACCGGGGGCAAGCTCTTCAACAATCTTTGCAGCATTGTTAGAAGCCTTCATGTGAACATTGTTGTTTCCGTCATCACCAAGAAACATTACCTTGTTCTGCCATTCGCCTGGATAGATATTGTCCATGTAGTTGATGGACTTGTCTACCATAATCTTCGCTTCGTCAGGCGTGGTAACGGGGAATCGGCCGACAGCCATGTCATACTTGTCAGTCTTCGTACCGTTTGACGAGGCATTTGCCCCCTCCCCGTCGTCGAGGGCTACAAAATATCCCTCATCAACAAAACAATTGATGGCATGCATGGAATTCTCACTCTCGAAGCAAAGAAGATAATCATCGGGACTGAACATGGATGTTGCAGAAGTGTTCATTCTGTTGTCCCATACGCAATCTCCGAAAAGGACAAGATACTTCGGCATTTCTTCTTCGGTCTCGGCTCTATCGTAAAGCATCTTCAGATACAGGCGATAGGCGTCAGCCTCTGGCGTGCCGCTCGAGAATTCATTGTACAGTTCATCTGCCGGCACGATGCGCACACTCATTTTGTCGTGTTTCTCGTGATAAGTTTTCAGGCGCTCTGCCTGCGCTGTAAGTTTCTGACTTGTAGGCACAATGATTATCATGTCGCAAGCCTTGTCGGCATGATGATTCTGATTTGTTATATTATAAACATACTCAGGTTCCGGGAATGCCGTTGTTGAAAGTTTCGGCTCAGGACGAGGCTCATTGAATGTAAGGGATATAAAATCGAGCCTTATGACAGAACTGCCGGTATTGCGCACAGCAACGGTATTACTGCCCTGAATATTGCTAACCATATAAGAGCCGGAAGACTGCAAGGCATGAGAATAGCTATCGTCTTTGGATTTCGACATATATAAATTTCCAACGACGGAATCATTAACGAGGATTTCGGCAGATGCATCGGCACCCGACGTTATATTTATCATCATCCTTCCCGACGTACCGTTGTCAGATGCCGGGGCTGTCAGGGTGTAAGTGGAAGTGGCTCCAGCGTTTATCGGTGTACTCTCATAAAGATTGCGTCCGCCCTCATACCAGGCATAATTGTCTACCTCATGCAGAGAGTGGTAATCATCATTTGAAGGATAAAACGAGCCAATGAATGCCGCCGAGTCTACAGCTGCCGGTTCGCCGTCGCCTTGAGTAAGGAAATAATACCCGTAATCAGAATAAGGGTTGCGTGTTCTTGTAGTGGCGAATTTTGATGACCACGTAACGGTTCCAACACCATAGAACAGTCGTTTGCCACCCACCGTACATGTCGGGACTTCCTTCAAATCGTCATATCCCGTTATCGAAGACTCTTCGAGTTCCTCCTTATGCAAACCACCGCCATAACCATAGATTTTCACTTTGCTCAGATCCGTAAACCCGGCACGTTTTATTAAGGCATCCGTCAGCTGATAGACACCAGTTGATGGAATACGAATCTTTGCCCATTTTCCGGAAGCGAGTACGGAGTTCTTCACATACCTGTCCGCCTTTGATGTTCCTTCCGCAGCTTCTGCACGAAGAATCCTTTTGCTTTTAGCCTTAGCCTTCACGTTGAGCATGAAACTGACAAGTTTCTGGTATTTGCCGTTTCTGAAGACTATAGGATTGAAATATACCTCCAAAATGCCCTGTTTCCTCTCCACACAAATATTCTGGTGTATAAGAGGCATCTCCGGCAACTTTCCTGCAACGAGAGACTTTGTCTTCTCAATATCCTGTCTGCTCATATCAATAAACTCAGGATAGTCTATCGATACGGTATAAATAGAATCGGCATAAGTCTTACCGAGTCTTGCAGAATATTTGAATATAGGCAAATCTTCGCCAATCCTTACTTCATTGGCGGTAAGGTTGAAAAACTTCTGCGCCTCTACAGCTGTATTGCCCAAAAGTATCATTATCAGGAATAGAAGTATATTTCTTTTCATTTACTTTATATTAAATTCAAGTACTTTACGGCTTTCTATGTAGCCCTCAAGATGGTCGTCGATATTTACGGGACCAACTCCTACCGGTGTTCCCGTATACAGGATATCACCCGTTTTAAGAGTAAAATACTTACTTATATATTCTATAATCTCATCAATTTTGAAGAGCATGTCGCTTGTGCAGCCTTCTTGTACGGTTTTTCCGTTTATGTCAAGATGAAACGGCAACGTCTGTACATCGCGGAACTTATCCACAGATACCCACTCTCCGATAGCAGCCGCCCCGTCAAAGCCTTTACACATCTCCCACGGCAGTCCTTTTTCCCGAAGCTGTTTCTGCAAGTCGCGAGCAGTGAAGTCAATGCCCACGGTAACAGCATCGTAATACCTGTGGGCGAAGCGTGCCGGGATAGCCTTGCCCAAACGACAGATACGCACTACGATTTCCGTTTCATAGTCGATGCGCCCCATATCATCAGGCACAAAAAACGGTTTGCCGTCTTTAAGCAATGAAGAGTCAGCCTTTGTAAAAATTACAGGACTCTCTCCCTTATATAACGTTTCGTTAAGCTCTTTATTGTGTTGCGGATAATTCAATCCTACTGCAAAAATCTTCATCTTATAATAATTGTATGTTATTTTTCAATCTTAGTCATAGTCTTCATCGCTTCAAACATAAAATCATTTGAAGGAATAATTCCCTGCGGTCTGACAAACACTGTTTTCTTGAGTTTCCTGTCTGCCTTTCGTTCCTCCTTCGTCGCATAGTCTATTCCAAGAACATAAACCTCAGCATATTCATCTACATATCCCATAGTTTTGGTCTGATACACACGGTATCTATCGGAAACATTCAAAAGATTGTAAATCTTTGGTGCCCCATACTCTGTGGACGTCTCGCTTTTACACATATTGGCAAAAGCAAAGCCAAACAACGGAATCTTAAAAGGTTTCTCCGAAAAAATACTGTCGTGTACAATCTCGCATTTTTTATTTACGGAGTCTTCGTTCATGTACAATATACTGCCAGCCCGTTTCCACGAACTCCTTAACCGGCGTGACCCTCTAAGGGAATTATAACGTAGATGTCCGTCGAATGAAAGAAACATCGTCGGGTCGGAACAAGAAGCCAAAGATTTCAACATGTGGCTTTCTCCCGTCATGGCATTATGATTTTCATAACAGCTTTCGGAGAGAATTTTTCTTGATGTCGGTTGGTCTTCGTTTCCTGTTTTAAAATACAAATAGGCAATGCTTTCAGAGAAAGATGCTGGCTTGCCTTTCAATACTCTATACTGCCGGATATATACCTTCATCCTCAGTTCAGCATCATACGGCTTATTGACTTTAACCTCTGGCAGTTGATGGATGCGAGGCGTGAGAAGTACATCAGCGTCTTTGTGTAATGCAGGGTTAACATTTACCGGATTATAGTTTATATGCTGAACATGAACATTGTCGCAGCCATCGGCGGATTTCGGAAGGAAACCGTCATAATCAGTCATTCCCAAGAATGTACCATCGGCAGCATTAAAGACACTTGCCGAAATAATAGGCTGCTTATCGTTTTCATCAACGACCTTAACTTGAGAAAAGCCATTGGTAGAAATCAAAAAAAACAGAATAAAGGAAATGAAACTCATCAATTTAAATCCATCCATATACACCATTTTTAAGCCCTCCATATACATGACGTTTTAATTAAAACAGAAAACATTAAAAGCCAAGCAAACGATCATACGAATCCTTTGCCTGGCTTTATATTATTTATAGAATAATCCTGCGGATTAGTCAGCGCTCAAAGAGAAACGCTTGAAGTCAACCACTGTAAGCTCCTTGTCGGCAGCCTTCAGATAGTCAGAAACCGACTGCTTGCTGTCCTGGATGAACTCCTGGTTAAGCAGACAGTTCTCCTTGAAGATACGGTTGATACGACCCTTCACGATATTCTCGATCATCGGTGCAGGAAGATTAGCAGCCTTCTCTGCAGAAACAGTAGCGATGATTTCCTTAGCCTTGGCAACGTCCTCAGCAGTAATCCATCCCTTACCGATATTAGACTCCATGTGTTCCTCAGAGTCAACGTGTGCAGGGTTGATGCCAGCCTTCTTCAAAGCAGCCTCAACAGCCTTCTGAACCAGCTCCTGCTTTGTCTTCTCGGCAGCAACCTTCTTCTCCTCCTCGATGAACTCCTGAGAAACAGAAGCCTCGTCAAGGAACATAGGCTTCATGGCAGCTACCTGCATAGCGATAGCGTGAGCCTGCTCCTCTGCCGGTTTGTTAGTCTGAACCATAGTGCAAAGTGTGTGCTTACCCATGTGGTCGTAAGTAGAAACATTCTCACCCTCGATGAAGTTGTAGCCTTCGAGCTCCATCTTCTCACCGGTGATACCAGAACGGGCAACGACAGCATCAAGAACCTTTGTTCCGTCAGCCAAAGTCAGCTCCTTAACCTCGTCAAGGCTCTTAGCCTTTGCAGCAACAGCAGCGTCGAGGATGTCCTGTGTCAGTTTGATATAGTCAGCTCCGTTAGCAACGAAGTCAGTCTCACACTTCAAGGCAACGATAGCACCGAAGCCATCAGCATATTTTACGAGAACGCAACCGTTAGAAGTCTCGCGGTCAGAACGCTTAGCAGCGATAGCCTGTCCCTTCTCACGGATAATCTCTACTGCCTTTTCGAAATTGCCCTCAGCATCGGTGAGAGCCTTCTTGCAATCAGAAAGACCAGCGCCAGTCATTTTGCGCAGCTTCTGAATATCAGCTATTGATACAGCCATAGTCTTAAAAATGAATTAGGTTTTAGATTAATATTGAAAAAAGGAACATTGAATTAAGTTTTCCGTAAAGTCATTAATTCAACGTTCCCATTTACTTTATACTGTTATTGATTAAGCCTCTGCAGGAGTCTCCTCAGCAGGAGCTTCCTTACGAGCAGCCTTGCGAGCGCGCTTTGGCTTGTCCTCAGCTGCCTCAGCCTGCTCTTTAGCAGCCTTCTCGTCAGCCTTCTCAACTTTGCGCTCCTCGAGTCCCTCGTTGATAGCGTCGCAGCAAGCCGACAAGATAACGTCGATGCTGTCCTTAGCGTCATCATTAGCAGGAATCATGAAGTCAACGTCTTTAGGATTAGAGTTTGTATCCACGATAGCGAATACAGGAATACCAAGACGCTTAGCCTCTTTAACGGCGATGGCCTCTTTCATAACATCAACAACGAAGAGTGCAGATGGCAGACGAGTAAGGTCGGCGATAGAACCGAGGTTCTTCTCGAGCTTAGCACGCTGACGAGAGATCTGCAGGATCTCGCGCTTAGACAGGTTAGAATAAGTTCCGTCGTTCATCAGCTTATCGATGTTAGCCATTTTCTTCACAGCCTTACGGATTGTAGGGAAGTTGGTGAGCATACCGCCCGGCCAACGCTCGATAACGTATGGCATATTGACAGAAGCAGCCTTAGCAGCTACAACGTCCTTAGCCTGTTTTTTAGTAGCAACGAACAGAATTTTCTTTCCTGACTTTGCGATCTGCTTCAGAGCCTCAGCAGCCTCGTCAATCTTAGCTACAGTCTTATACAGATCGATGATATGAATGCCGTTACGCTCCATGAAGATATAAGGAGCCATTGCAGGATTCCACTTGCGTGTAAGGTGACCGAAGTGACATCCGGCCTTCAGAAGCATATCAAAATTTGTTCTTGACATTTTGTTTTCTTGTTAAATGTTTTGTTTACTTTCTTATTAATTCTGTTTTGTTAGAACCAACCGGCGGGTAGTCCTGAAACAGGTGGGTCCCGTCAGTTTAGATGCTAAACTGTGTCCAGCTATCCAGAGGATTAACGCTTGCTGAACTGGAAGCGACGACGAGCCTTTGGACGTCCTGGCTTCTTACGCTCAACGGCACGAGAGTCGCGAGTCATGAATCCGTGATCCTTCAAAGTCTTCTTGTCCTCAGCATTTACCTTAACGAGAGCGCGGGCGATAGCGAGGCGAAGAGCCTGGCTCTGACCTGTAAAGCCACCACCGTCGAGGTTTGCCTTGATGTCATACTTCTCAACAGCATCGAGAGCGAGCAGAGGCTGCTTAACAACATACTGTACGATTGCTGATGGGAAATACTCAGTAATATCTTTCTTGTTAATGGTTATCTTGCCAGTACCCTCGCTCATGTAAACACGTGCTACGGCACTCTTACGGCGACCAATTGCGTTAATTACTTCCATTATCGTGTTAATTATTTATACTGGTTAATATCGATTGCTTTTGGTTTCTGAGCCTCGTGATTGTGCTCTGTTCCCTCATAAACATAAAGGTTGTCCATCAGGCTGCGTCCGAGCGAACCCTTTGGAAGCATACCCTTAACGGCGTGACGGATAATCTTGTCAACACCGCCCTTGCGAGTACGGAGCTCTGCAGGAGTGTTGAAGCGCTGTCCACCTGGGTAACCAGTATAACGAGTGTAAACCTTATCGGTTTCCTTCTTGCCAGTGAAGTAAGCCTTACCGGCATTGATGATAATTACATTGTCTCCACAGTCTACGTGAGGAGTGAAGTTTGGCTTGTACTTTCCGCGCAACAGTTTTGCTACCTTTGAGCAAAGACGACCAACTACCTGGTCTGTGGCGTCAATAACAACCCACTCTTTGTTTACTGTTTCCTTGTTTGCGGAAATAGTCTTGTAACTTAAAGTGTTCATTCTGATGTTAAAATTTTACTACTAAAAAACGTTTTTTTATTACTTTCTTTACGCCTTTTCAACCCTTTCATCTTACCTTATTATATATATAATACGGGAAGACAAACATTTAAAAAGTCGTTTGAATGTTGATTCACTAACCGTCCCGCTCGGCCAAAAGCAAAACTATTAACACAACATTCATGGGGTTCTAAGTGCTTCCCCGTTAAATAATCGGATTGCAAAGGTATGAATTTTTCTACACATTATATAATATAGAGCCTCAACGCTGCAATCTTTTACATATAATTAACAATAGAACCTTAATAATCAAGATTTTTCTTGTCATTCTATCCACTTACGAACATTTCTAATCTAAGTTTTGGATTAATTTCAAAAGCTTGATTATCATCATCCCTCAAGAATACCTTTTAATAGATAAGTAGCATTCTGATTGCGTGCCACTCCTGGAGTAATCTTATATGTATATGTTATATTATCTGCAAGTTTTATCTCGAAACAGTAATTATGGAAGCGCTCCGGCTGAGCTTCTGCCATTTTTGAAAGTTCAAGATCGTGAGTGGCTATTATTCCTGTAACCGGCAGTTTTGCCGCTGCTTCAAGAAACATTCGCGAACCGTTTAATTTGTCGAGCGAGTTGGTACCCTTCAGTATCTCGTCGAGAATTATCAGCGTACGGCTGTTTTGGCGCACGTTATCGAGAAGGAGTTTGAGTCGAAGCAATTCGGCATTGAAATAGCTTATGCCGCCGGCAAGGTCATCACTTGTACGCATACTACTGAAGAGGGAAAAGACCGAAACTTTCAGGCTATCGGCAAAAACGGTCATACCGCTCATCGCAAGAATGTAGTTTATTCCAACTGAACGGAGGAAGGTGCTCTTTCCTGCCATATTGGCCCCCGTGATGATGTAATAGTTGCTGTCTCTGACGGTAAAATCATTCTTCACCGCCTTCTCGCCGAGGAACGGATGCCACAGTCCCTTTGCTTCAAAAACGACACCTTCGTCATCCGTCAGCTGCGCATCGCAACTGTCCGGTTCATTATATCTCATCGTTGCCATTGAAACCATTGCATCCATATCGCTTACGGCATCAATCCACGAATATATATTCTGCATATTGCGGCGCTGCCAACGCAGATAACGGCGCACGAGAAAGAGGTCGTTCCACGCCAAGGCGTTGAAGATTACGAGTCCAAGAACATTTGCTCTCCTGTCAAGAGCATCAAGAATACCCTTCAGTTCTTTCATCGACGCGAGGGCTGCATCGCCGTCAAGATTCAAGGCTGTTACGATTCTCTTATTCTCCTCTTCTTTGAATGAGGTTTTCGATATGTGTTCAAGCAAAGCGATATATGGTTTCAAGCTACCGCTGAGTCTGTCTACCGCCTTGCTTATCATCTTTATCGCCTTAGCCGACAGTCCGATACTGGCCCCGAGCTGCACTACTGTCCAAATGCTGACAAAATCTGCACTCAGATTTCCGAACATGGTAAAAAGGAACAAGACCGCGAAAATTGTCATCGAAACGGCAGCCAGAGCTAAAGAAGTGTTTGAAAGTGCCCATTTCGGTATATCGGCCTTCCGTGTCTCGTCAAGTGCGCGGCGTATTGTTTCCGTATGTACCTTATTTTTATATCCCACGGCAAGAAAATCCGTGCGCCACTCTTCCATATCAGCAAGTTCGGCTATTGCCCGGCGTCGCCGCTCCACCGCCTTTCGACATTCATCAGCCGATGCACCGGGAAGGGCACTTGAGGAAAGAATATCTGCCAGGCGGTCGGCCCCTCCCATCGTTACTGTCCGGCAAATGCGTTGAAAGAGTGAGTCCTTGCCGAATATATCCATGTCAAACGAATACTGATGCTTGGGGTTTACATACCTTCTGCCATCGTCGAAAGATGAGTATATGCCTTTAAGGTATTTCAGGTTGTCTGAATACACACTGAGCTTTGCTTCTATCCCCTCCACTTCTCTCGTGTTTGAGCGGTCTATCCCTTTCGTTACGAGGAAGAGGGCAAACAGTGGATTGAAGATAAAGATAAACGGCATGACTCTTACATTCTCGGATATGAACATCACGGCAACGACTGCTGCTGCAACGAACGACAGTATTTCCGTCGTGATAAACCATCTCACCTTTTTCTTTCTGGCTCTCAGTTCCTCCGAGAGTTCTGCATGCCTCTTTCTATAATATTCGATTATATTTTCTTCCATTCTTACTATTTGGTTTAATCTATTTTTCTTCCCCTGAAACAAGAACAGGTTATATGGACATCCGACGCCCCTTACTCCTTAAACGAAACATGGCAGCAAATCCACGGGAAGCGGATGAGCTGCCATATTATCTTTTCGTTTGTTCTAACGAACTGCTTAAAGAAGTTGTTATTACTCCTTTGTGATAACTCTCTTCTCAGCGATACGAGCCTTCTTACCAGTAAGATTGCGCAGGTAATACAACTTAGCGCGACGAACCTTACCAACCTTGTTCAGCTCGATGCTTGCGATGTTAGGAGACTCCATTGGGAAGATACGCTCTACACCAACTGTTCCAGACATCTTGCGTACAGTGAAACGCTTCTTTGAACCCTCACCGTTGATCTTGATAACAACACCACGGTAGAGCTGGATACGCTCCTTAGAACCCTCGATAATTTTGTAAGCTACGGTAACAGTGTCACCAGCCTTGAACTTAGGATACTGCTTCTCGCTTGCAAATGCTTCCTCAGCAACTTTAATTAAATCCATTGTAATTTATTAATTTAAAATTGTTTATCGTTCCAACGCAACATAACAGGCCACTCTTCTTCCTGCCAGCGATTACGCCGAAAAGCGGTGCAAAGGTAGACATTATTCTCGTAACTTCCAAATTTTCCGCCTGTTATCAGTATCTTTCAGCAAAAAAATACGTCTTTTCTTTCTTTATTCCGATACAAAAGCGTTTACGCTCTCTCCCTTCTCATCGTTCGGTATCCGAAAACGGAAATGACGACAAAGCTCAGGAGTGGCAAGACGAACGACAGGTTTACTGCCGGCATGCCCATCACCTCTCCAAGGTCGATTATGCTTGCCTGCACTGCCGGCAATACGCTTCCGCCAAGGATTGCCATAACGAGTCCGGCGGCACCCACTTTTGCGTCATCGCCGAGTCCACGGAGGGATATTCCGTATATCGTTGGAAACATGAGCGACATACATGCGCTTATTGCCACGAGACAGTACATTCCGTAAATATTCTGCAATACTATTACTCCTATCGTTAGGCAGCCACCGAGTACGGCAAGACTCATTAGCAACTGTCCGGCATTGAAATACCTAAGGATGAAGGTACAAATAAACCTTGACAGACAGAAGATTACCATTGCCACGATGTTGTATTTCTGCGACAACACCTCTGCGTCTATTTCCGACATGCCTTGGGCGGTGAATATCCGCGTTCCATATTGTATGATGAACGTCCAGCACATTATCTGCACACCTACATAGAAGAACTGCGTGAACACTCCTTCCCTATATCGTGGCATACTGAACAGTCGGCGCAGCGTAGGCATGAACTTGTCTGCCTTTCCGCCTTCAAGATTTTTGTCAACTTCAGCGGTCTTCGGCATACGAAGGAACCATACGACGAGCAATACTGCCAATATGACGATGCCGATAGCAAGATACGGTTCGATGAGTATCGAGAGGTCGTGGTCTCTCACCATCTCGAAGTCTGCTTCCGGGAGTCTGCTGCGCTCCATGGTACTCATAGGATTAAGCCGCGCCTGAATAAAATTCATCGCCACATACATGCCGAGCAGCGAACCGATAGGGTTGAACGACTGTGCGAGGTTCAGTCTTCTGGTTGCCGTCTCTTCCGGTCCCATACTGAGGATATACGGACTGCATGAGGTTTCAAGAAACGACAGTCCGCATGTCATCACGAAATATGCCAACAGGAAGGCATAATACTCCCCCATATCCCTTGCTGGGAAGAAGAGGAACGCCCCGACGGCATACAGTGTCAGTCCGAGCATCACGCCAGCCTTATACGAATACCGCCGTATAAACATGGCTGCCGGGAATGCCATGGCAAAGTATCCGCCATAGAATGCCACTTGAACCAGCGTGCCGTCGGTTACCGACATACGGAAGATTTTTGAGAACGCCTTTACCATCGGATTCGTGATATCATTGGCAAAGCCCCAAAGGGCAAAGCATGTGGTTATCACGACAAACGGCAACACGAAGCCCTTGCCGAACAGTCTACTGCCCTCTTTCATATCATCTTGCCATCTTGTAAATCTCTTCCATATCATGACGGTCGAGAGCCTTGAAGCCACCGATTGTCCTACCGTCGTCATGACTGCACTTGCGAGCCATCAGCTGTATCTCCTCGTCGGTAACGTCTCTGCCGATGAGTTCGTGGATACTTGTCGGCATACCTATGGCACGGTAGAAGCGCTCTATTGCCTCAATGCCGGCAAGTGCCGTTGCTTCCGGATCAGTAAAGTCGTTGTCTACGCCCATCACGTTAACGGCAAAGCGAACGAAGCGCGAAACATTCTCCTTGTATACGTATCTTGCCCAGCTCGGCCAGAGGGCTGCGAGTCCTGCACCGTGTGCCACATCGAAGATTGCGCTCAGCTCATGTTCCAGCTGATGCGTTGCGAAGTCGGCATAGGAGCGGTCGCCGGTCAAATCGTTGTGTCCCAGACTTGAAGCCCACATGATGCAGGCACGGTTGCGGTAGTCTTCCGGATTGCGGAGCACATGGAACACGCTGTCCTTTACCGTGCGCATCAGAGCCTCGGCAATATTGTCGATGAGTGTCATGTCGTCTACCTTTCCGAAGTAGCGTTCCATCGTGTGCATCATGATATCGGTGGCACCGCATGCCGTCTGGTATGGCGGCAGGGTGTATGTCCTTACTGGGTTCATGATGGTGAACTTAGGGCGACACAGGTTGTCGGAGTATCCTATCTTCAGCTCCAGTTCCTCATTTGTTATCACGCTCGAATCGCTCATCTCGCTACCGGCAGCCGGTATGGTGAGGATGCTTCCCACGGGGAGTGTTTCCTTTGGTGCATACTTGCGTGCATAGATATCCCATACATCTCCGTCGTATTTCACGCCGTAGCCGATTGCCTTTGAGGAGTCGATTACGCTTCCGCCGCCTACGGCAAGGATAAAGTCTACTCCTTCCTTACGGCAGAGTTCTATTCCCTCATGCACGAGGGTTAGCCTTGGGTTCGGTTTTACTCCGCCGAGTTCAACGAACTCTATTCCGCCATCGGCGAAACGCTGTCGTACGGAGCCAAGCAGCCCGGAACGCTCCGCACTGTGTCCGCCGTAGTGTAACAGAACCTTGTGACCACCATATTTCTTTATCATCTCTACGAGATGTTCCTCTGAGTCCTTGCCGAAGACTACTTCGGTAGGTGCATAAAATCTAAAGTCTTGCATATTGTCTTGTTTATTTTTTATACTTACTTTTAATATATGTTTCTCAATATCCGCACTTTGGCGTCTGACGCATTTCGCCGGAAGTAACATATCCGTTGTTTTTCTTCGAAAACTCCAGATTTATCTCCTGCAGCTCTTTACGTCCGTAAATATAGTCGTCGTACATATCTTCCATGTCGACTCCCTCACACTCGCCGTCGCCGAAGTCGAGCGACTGTCTCACGATGTCTATTCTCTCTGATATCGTGGTATCTTTTATGAGAATGCTTTTCATACTCTTCTTACTCATTAACGATTATGCTTGCAAAATTATACAAAAAAGCTGAAACTTAAAACCATTAATGCCGAAATATGACAAATCCAACATTTCAAACTATAAAAAGAATGTTCTTCCGGTATTTTGAGTGATAGTATATATTATGGGAAGAAATACTGCCACTCCCTAAACAACAACAGCAACACTTTGGAAAGTGTCAGTAAAGACTAATGCCGAATAATAGTGGCACCAAAAGTGCTTCTATGCTGCACTTTTGGTGCAGCATAGAAATACCGATAGCGAATGATAGCTTTAGCACTGGCGGTGAATAAGGAGTCCCCCGAAAGCTGTATTTCCCCGTTAAAAGTGTGAGGGGTAAGTATCGACCCCTCACACTATCCCTCACACCTCAGAAGTCCGATAAACAGGGACTTTCAAGGCAATTGGTGAGGGTGTGAGGGTAAAACGCCCGAAAACTTTTTTCATAAAAAAATTTAAGTTTCGGATTTATGCCTTCCCCTACCCCTCCTTTTTTATATAGTCTGTATTACCAAAGGTAACCTCATTCCCTCCCTTCGGGAAGGTCAGGGCGGGTTCTCACTTGCAGAACTTCTTTCCGTTCTGTATCACAATTCCCCTGTAGTCATTTTCCACTTGCTGACCGACAAGGTTGAAAATAGATTTCTTGTTGTTTATTTTTTCATAACTTATCCGGGATAGTCCCGTATCGCTTTTATTGAAATCACTCTCATCAAATATCTTTACTCCATTTTCATAGCATGCCACCATATAGGCATACTGGCATTTTGTTCCCCAGTTAAAACTGCGTATTAGCTTGTCCTTTCCAATACCTTCAACCAGCGTGTAACAGGAATTGTCGGAAGATGTATCAATACCTGTATCTATGAGAAGTCTTTTTCTTGATGTGCCATTTACTACGATTTCGTCCTCCTTGACAACATATTCCACACCATCAAAAACATCACCTTGCTTCAGCCCCATGTCAAACTGCAACACAAAAGTCTCGTCTTTTGCAAGATAGACCTTTCCGTTGTCTTCATAAGCGGCGATTGTCTGTGGTGGCATTTCACCATTCTCATTCCTTATGGAAATCTTCTTGCATACCCGTTCATTTACCGTAGTATCTCCTTTCAGCACAATGTTATAATAACCTGTTGTATACGGCTTGCCGCTATCATCATAGTCTACAGTTGCATATTTCCACGATTTGCCTTCTGACAATACGGGATTATATGATTGTGCAAATGATGCCATTGCAACTATGCATGCTGAGAATAAAATGAATGCCCTTTTCATTTCTATATCCTTTAAATTTATGGTTCTTCTCAAATTTTATTGTAATTTTAAAAGATTTATTGTGATTTTCACTTGCAGAACTTCTTTCCACCTTGTATTACTATTCCCTTGTAGTCCTTGCCCACCTGTTGTCCGGAGAGGTTATACATTTTTCTATCACTGAGTTTGTCAGGCGTTACCGACTTAATTGCACTCGTGAAGTCAGACAGCGTAGGAGGCTGCTCGTCACTCTTGTATATGCAAACATCGCCGTCATAGCAAGAGTCAAAACGCGATATTACCATGTCTTCAGGTTTTGTACATGTAGGTCTTGCCAGTGTATTTTCAAGCCATGTCGTCAATGTCGTACCAATCCCCTCTATCCAGCAATCAGCGTCTTCTCCTTCACAGTCCCAACCTTCACCAAAAGCTAACTTTATCCTTTTGCGCTTTACATCACCACCCATAACAGAATCAGTAGAGGATACATAGAAGTCCATTGGAGGAACAGTATATATTTTATAATGGTCCCCCTGGTCGAGATTAAAATCAAGCCTTAATTCAAATTGGGGGCCAGAATATACAGAATATACTTTTTTGTCGTTTTCATACACTACCTCTTTTCTTTCTATGTAATGAATATTATAATTGTCTTTCACTTTACGCGACAAGATTATCTTGCAGTTTTTTCCATCTATTATCGTGTCCCTATCCACATACCGCTGGTATTCAGCCTTTTGCACTTCACCGTCCACCACTTTGTAGTAACTATAGTTCCAGACCTTTCCTTCGGTATATACCGGCAAATAGTCGCGTGCGTCAACCTGACAAAAAGATGTCAGCGCAAGAAGTGTAAGCAATATATTTTTCATAATAATCTCTTTTAAAATAAATATTGTTATTCTAACTTTGCAAATATAGAGTAATTTTGAATGTTTACAAAATTTAAATTTACTTTTCTACTCTTTTATCCAGTTCTTTGAGTCTACAGGCGTGTTGTTGACATAAAGTGTTGCCACATACACACCTTTATGCAAACCTGACACATCCTCAGAAATTGTAGGAGTATATTTATTTATGTTTATTGTTTTCTCCTTGTCGCCTGTAGTGGAAGAAATAAGCAATTTCGCATTTGAGGCATCATTTGCAAGTTCAGTTGAAATGGTCAACAGATTGTTGTTTCCGTCTGTAGTACATTTTACAATTTTGTTTCCGTTTTGAGTCTGTGCCATAGAGAATTATAGACGAATTTATCTTTTCGGTGTTTTATTCAAAATACCCGCACAGATGTCTCTCTTCATAATATATATCAATTGTCATCTTTTCTGTCCCATCGTCATAATCCTGTACAGAGATCGTTGTTTCCATCGGTCCGATATTCTGCGTGGAGTGATGCATGACGTTGCCAAACTGGTCGCGAATAACAACATCTACATTATATATAGTAGAATCAGATTTGATTATTATTTCGTCGCCGTCAGAGTCAACTATCGGAATTCCAGAGTTGTGAGGTGGCGTATGCCCCTTGATGTCATACATCGTTATCTGTGTCTTTGAATTGATTGATAATGTAATAAGCATTGCCAATAATGCTGTAAGTGTTCTTGTTTTCATAAGCATCAATTTTATGTTTGTTCGCTGCAAAGTTAATTGACAAAGACAGAAACATGCAAATAAAAAGTTGTGCAAAAGTTTTGCATTTGCCTTTTTATTGAAAATGCATAACTTTTGCACGACTATTTGCAGGATTATAAGTATTGTTTTGCTTTAATAAATGGATTTTATAAACTTCTCCCACTCACTTGGTGATGCAAAATTTCCGAAATTCTTTTGGCACAGCCGTCGACTGATGGAGTATATTGAACTTTGGGACTTATTGAGAAGTTTTGATATTTTCACAGAGTTGAGCCCTATTCGCATCAGAAGGCATGCCTTTAGTTCCGTGTCGCTCATCGGACAAAGTTCTGAAAGTCTGTCATCAAAAGACGAGTATATACCGAAAACAGCCTGTCTCAAATCATTCCACTCGTCAGGCGTAATATGACTATTGCTTTCATATAACGAAATAATCCGTCTGTATATACTTGTTTTTCTCATGCTTGAATCACAGAACTTTTTCATTATAACGTCGTTGTTGATTTCATGCAACTGTTTCTCTTTTAAAATAAGAATTCTTCTCAACTCAGCCATATTCTGAGTTTCATGGTCGTTTATTGAGGAAAGTTTTTTCTTTATGTCTTCCAATTCCTCTTCTTTTTCCTTGATGATGCGTTCGGTAGCTTTACTTTCTTTTTCCCTCAAAGCGACAAGCATATTATATCTTTTTTCTATTGCACGCTTCTTCCTTGCGATTCGCTTATGTTGTATAAAAGACGAAAGCATAACAATTATCAAAAGCGAAAATATTACAATGATGTATAGTGTCTTGATTGTATTTTCATTTTTCAACGTAATATTTTCCTTTTCCTTGATGCTGTAATTGTATAATGCATTGGCTTTGGCTGAAGCTTCAGCGACAACAGCCTTTTCAACAGAGTCTGAATATTCTTTGTATTTTTGTATGCAGTAATGTGTAGCTTGCTGTTCCCCTCTTTTGTTATGATATATTGCCAGCCACCAATATGCATATTTCTTTCCATAGATATTACCACAGGTAATTGTCGAGTCGCAAAAAATCTTTGCCGTATCGTTAAAACCTAATCGTGAATAGATTTCAAGGGCTGTAGAGTACAATGCGCTTAGATTATTCCAGTTCTTTTGCTTAAGCGAAATATCAATATGCTGTTTTGCTTTATTCAGTTGTCTGTTTTCCATGTAATGCACGGCAAGTTGACATTCGGTTTCAGATATTTTGTCGGAGTCTTTAATGCTGTATGCCAACGAATTGGCTTTTTGAATATATTTTAATGCCACATTTTTCTTTCCTAAACTTCCATAAGTCCATGCCAATTCTTCATAGTCATACAATACACGACTCTTAACATTGCTCTTTTGATTGTAGCGTAATGATTTCAGCTGATACGGTAATGCTACTTTATGCAATCCTTGCATTGAATAGTTATATCCCAATTGATAATAGCATAGATACAATAAAGTATTGTCTTGCTTGTATTTTATCCTCTTTAGGCATTCAAGAAAATATTGGCTTGATATGGTTATATCTTTAGAATTTCTATAAATACATCCTGTACAATAAAGCACTTGTGGCAAAATATCTTCATCACCTGTTTCCTCATAGTGTTTTATAATATCCTGTATCTCTGAAACATCACTATAGTTCCCATTGGCTTTTGCTATTGACTTTAGACGAAGAAATCTGCAATACCAATTGTTTTCATCGTCTTTGATTTCGTATTTGTTTCCGATTCTTCTAAGCTTTGCCTGGGCAGTGTAAGGTCGTATATCGCATAAAGAATCTATCTCTACAAGTTCTTTTGGATATTGATGAGATTTATGGCATGAAGATAATACTATACATATAATAAGGTATAGTACCAGTACGATGGCTGAATTTATATGAACATTATTTTTTCTCATATACAAATTGAAAGAACTTTTTATGACAATATTGTTATTTATTCCTCGTTTCAAGATACTTGTTGATTACATCCACGGAGAGCCTGTCGGACGTGGTCAACAGACTCAGTATGCCGTTCTGACGAAGCAGCGACACGATGAGTCGCTGCTCGGCAATGGTCTTCTGGCATATCACGTGGCGATAGTAATCCTCTATAGAACGGGGCTTGGAATGAGAATACTCCTCCAGTTCGCTGTCTTCAAAAAACACTACGACGAGGCGGTGTTGGCGGTTGATTGCGCGAAGATACTCCAACTGGCGCATCGCTGCCGACTTGCCGGTAAAGTTGGTGAACAGCACCACCAGACTGCGCTTGTGCAGACTGCTGCGCAAGCTGGAGTCAAGGGCAGAAAAGTCGGTCTCCTTGAAGTCCGACTGCTCCCTATACAGCGTCTCCTGTATAGCCTGCATCTGTCCACGGCGTTTGTCGGGAGCAACAAACGACTCAAACCTGTTGCTGAAAGACGCCACTCCAGCCTTGTCTTCCTTAAAAATAGCTATATACGAGAGAACAAGCGAGGCATTTATCGAATAGTCAAGAAGCGTCATTCCACGGAAAGTCTGCTGCATTACCCTACCTTTGTCTATGATACACAGCAGCTGCTGCGACTTCTCCTCTTCATAAATGTTCGTCATCAATTGATTGCGGCGTGCGGATGCCTTCCAGTTGATTGTACGGAAATCATCACCGTCGACATACTCGCGAATCTGCTCCAGCTCGGTATTGTTGCCCGGACGGCGCACACGCTTTATTCCGCTCTCAGAGAGGCGGTTGTTTATGGCAAGGAATTCATATCTGCGAAGCGACAGGTATGAGGGATAGACCTTCACCGACATGGGGGCTCCACACGTTATGCGCCGCTCGGCAAGTCCGAGAACAGAGGAAATAAACACGCGGATGCGTCCGAACCCATACTCTCCGCGCTGCAAAGGACAAAGGGTATAGTTTATTTCCTTCACACTGGACGCATTTACACTCAACCGGAAATCAATGTCGCGACGCTGGAAGACATACGGAATCTCATCTATCACACTCATACGAAGACGGAACGGCGCATGGTTTTCAATGCGAATGACTACCATATTGTCGTCGCCATTCGAAAATCTCTCCGCACAATGGCGCGAAGCCTCAACCCACCGCCGCACATAGAGCACGCAGATATCTACTGCCGTCATTACGACAAGCAACAGAAGAAGCAGTCTGCCCACGCCGTAGAGCACGGGAAAGAAATGCCCTGCGGCAATGACAAGAGCCACAAAGGCAGTAAGGATATAAAACCTGTTCTTTAAATACATCTGCAGATATTATCTATATATGTTTATTTCGGCACTTCCACCTTGTCAATCAACAGAGTAGCCACTTTCAACGGCGTATACCCCTGCATCTCAGCTTCGGCAGTGAGCTGCAGACGGTGTTGCAACACGTATGGAGCAACACTCTTGATGTCATCCGGCACTGTAAAGTCCCTGCCTTGAAGAAGAGCATAAGCCTTGGCACACTGCATTATGGCTATTGCGGCACGCGGCGAGGCAGCGGTGAGCACAGCCTTGCTGATACGGGTTTGATATACTATTTCCGCTATGTATCTTACCAAAGTGTGCTCCATCACAACCTTATCAAGCTGTCGGCGGAGCGTTTCGAGTTCCTCGCGGGTCAATACAGCCTGAACATCGCTTATTTTCGAGAACCCGGAATTTCCGTTATGCCGCTCCAAAATCTCTATCTCTTCATCGACAGACGGATATCCCATTGTTATCTTCATCATGAAGCGGTCGAGCTGGGCTTCAGGCAGTCTGTATGTCCCCTCCTGCTCTATCGGATTCTGCGTGGCAATGACGGTATACATATCCCCCATCTTGTAGGTAGTGCCGTCGATTGTGGCTTGCCGCTCTTCCATTACTTCAAACAGGGCAGCCTGGGTCTTTGCCGGTGCACGGTTTATCTCGTCGGCAAGTATGATGTCGGCAAAAGCCGGACCGGCATGGAACTCGAATTCGGATGTCTTGAGATTAAACACCGACGTGCCGAGAACATCGCTCGGCATGAGGTCGGGCGTAAACTGAATTCTTGAGAACCGGGCATCAACGAGACGTGCCGTCAAGCGTGCAAGAAGTGTCTTTGCCACTCCCGGCACTCCCTCTAACAATATATGTCCACGGGCTATGAAACACGTGAGAAGCATCGTTACGGCTTCATCCTGTCCAACTATCGTTTCACCTATAATTCGTCTTATTTGTTCTGTCTTTTCACTGAAGTACGACAGGTCTGTTCTTTCTTCCATATTTCGTTTTTTTAGATGTAATTACTAATAGAATTGAGTTATTATAATCAAATGACGGATTTGATATTTTACAAATTATACCTTTGCTTCTATCCTATCCATATCGTCAACGGCATCCTTTAGTTCCTTGTCGGAAACACCTGTATCCTTGAACGTCAGGAAACGGGCATTGAGTATCATCCGCTTTATTTCATCACTGTCAATTCCCGTATGACGGGAAAGCATACTGAAACTGTTCCCGTCGTCGGCAACGTTGCTGAGGTCGATGCCAGTCTCGCGCCTTATCTTGTCGCAGAAGAGCGAATATTTCTTTCTTACCAAATCAGCATTGTCATGACTCTGCCAATACAGCGAACCGACGAGCCGGATGAACTCCAAGCTGTTGCTCCGCTTTGCCGGCAAGACTGGAATAGCCCTTTGCCGACGCCTGGCATTGGTAATCATAAAAATAACGACGGCAAGGAAAGAAACAAGCAGTGCGAGGCGCAGAGGTGGGTCTTTGAAGAAATAACCTGTCGGCGATTCATATCCGCCAATAGCCTCATCTGGTGAAGTCAAGAATGTGGTGGTTCTTACTACATGCCGACTTGCTATCTGCGACATCAGGCGCATGGCATATCCGCTTATCGAGGGACTGATGACTCCGTAGTTGGTAAATGCGAGACTCGTTGACACGAAGGTGATGCTGCCCTTTCCAAACGGCATCCGGTATGCCACTACCTTTTCGCCGGTGTATGCCAGCGCCCTGCCTTTGCGACTTTCGTCGAATACCGCCAGATACTGGTTTGTAATGAATGCATAACAGCGGTATTCTTTTTGCGGAAACACAACATCTTGAGTCCAACGTATCGTGTCGAAAGCATGATCCATATTGTTTTTCTTTGCAGCACTCACCACTTTATACACCGTAACATAGTCGTATTCCACATATTTTATCCCGAACTCCTTATCAAGCACAGAGTCTGTATGCGTATCCTCTGTATTCCTTGCAGCAACGATAATGTCCGCCCCGCTCTCTGCCAGTCGCTTCAAACTGCGGCAGTCGCTATAAGAGAGCGAGATGAGGGGAGCTGCAATGAGCACATTCTGTTTCTTAGTCCGACACTCCTTAGACAGTTTGCTTATCGGCAGATTCTTAACTTCATATCCATGCGGCATGGTCTGCTTCATGATACTGTCGAAGACGAAGCATCCGTAAGGTTCCCTGTCGTCGGTAGCATAACTCTCTCTCCACGTGAAGTCATGCGGCAGTCGCATCTGTATGCACATCAGCACGACGGCAAGAAGTATCACCGAAAGTATGTATATCCTGCTTCCTTTCATTCCGTCTCTCCTTTCCTTTGCTCTTTGTCGTCTCTGCTTCCGTCATCATTCGTTCCGTCTCTTTCTACAACCAGGAGGTACAGTCTGTCGGCATCTTCAAAAACCTGTCTGTCAGCAACGAATCCCCCGTATCTCACCTTCTGAAAGACTATTGTCAACGAACGGAAATTCCGGTCTGGATATTCTGCCGAATATTGCGAAGGGGTTTTAAACGGTTGCCAGTCTATAAGTTTCATGTCGCTTAGCCAACGCAGTGTCTGAA
>ERZ808246.750-NODE-750-length-25817-cov-3.534819_pt1 | contig 25817 bp, 14 predicted proteins | sample MGYA00521083_ERZ808246 | MGnify/ENA primary metagenome ERZ808246 (study PRJEB31516, sample SAMN03275577) | gut metagenome | biome: mammalia-associated habitat; material: feces | host: Papio cynocephalus | place: Kenya | collected 2012-07-07 ... | reverse complement strand
TTCATTCAAAACATATCAAGGTTATGGAGAATAACCTATATCTGGCAACTATAGCCAGAAGCCCAAGGACTTAAGCCTTGGGTATCTCACAAACGTACCGTATCAAACCACGAATCCTAATCGATAGCTGCAAGCCAATTCATTCCGACAAAACGAGGAGAAAAAACCGTCGACTCACCATAAATAACGAGCAAAACAAAACGGCGCAATAAAACATAAAAGAATAAAAGAATACAAAAGATATAAAGATACAATATATAGAATAGATAAAAACGGATTGCTCCACAATAAGTGGAAACAACCCGCACGAGAAACAGTCAATGATAATTTATTTTATGTGGCGTCCTTGTTAGTATCCTGGACACGTTTAAAATTAAGTAACTTATCCCGGTAGTACCCGTACTGCGCACGCCGCGCCTCGATCTCGGCGGGCAGGCCGTCCGTAAGCGAGGCCGTGAGCGCGTCGAAACGGTCGAGGATGTCGACGACCTTCTGCTGGGTGGCGAGGGATGGGACGGGAATTTCGTACATTTCAAGCCATTTGCTGCTCAAATTCTTCTGAGCTGACCCGCACCCAGCTTGCTCGCAATCAAAGATAAACTCCGGCTTATTAAGAAACTGGAATACATAGCGCTGGCTTACGGATTCAGTATCAACCCTCAACCCTTCAACTCGCTGATTGAGGTATGCGGGCAATGCGGCTTTATTGATTTCCGCAACTCTTCCTACGTTGCCTGTCAAAGATATGACTAGATCGCTTTCCTGCAATTTTGCTTTCTGCACCTTTTTCGGCTGCTCTACATCAACGTACTTAACCGCACCATCAGAAAGAAACCCGGCTTGGACGTCCGAAATCCTAATAACCCTGGCCCCGGAACTTGCGTATTCGGTACTTTTGAACGAATACCCGCCGAACAACATCCCCAAATCCCCCAGCCGTTTCGTCTCGACGGGCTTGCCGTCCATCGCCTCGAGGGACTCCCTGCTGAGCAGGCGGTCGCGGTAGTGGGCGTACTGGAGTTTGCGGGCCTCCAGCTCCGCCTCCAGCTCCGCCTCCAGCTCCGCCTCCAGCTCCGTGAAGGAGTCTAATACGCGGACGATCTCGCGCTGAACCTCGATGGGCGGGACGGGGACGGACATGTGGAGTACTTTAAACATGTTCGGGTGTTTAATTCCTGCACCTCGATAGCATTTTGCTAGTTCATGTTCTTTGTTTTTAAGACAGTAATATAGGAATTTACAATTGAGTTGCTTATCGTCATTGACGATTGCGATTCGATTATCAGATGTTACATATTTGCCATTATAATACTGGACAATTGCGTTGCCGCCCCATGGAATAGCGATAATCTCACCAGATTTGACATTATCACCTGCTAATTGCTCAGTCGTGTACAGATTTGACTGGCTAGTAGTCAATATCTTAACGTCGCCGTCAGTGACGATAAGCTGTTCAAGCTCCTTTGCAAGATAATAGTGATGTTTATTAACAAAAGGTTGTTCACAATCGTTAACTGCATTAAAATGCTTATCCCATGTAGTAACAGACCACAAAGGCTTGTATTCTACTCCCTGTGGGCATAGTTGATTGATGAGGTCATTTAGTTTACTCATGCTTGTTTCCTATGCTTTCTCGTTTTGTCTTCCGTTGTTCTGTGCGTCTTTTGTGTTGCTGTTGTTATCGTTGTCGATATCGATTTCCGCGACGATGGCGTCGATTTTGTTGCGGAGTTCCTGCTCGCACTTCACGATGTCTGCGATGCGGTTGTTGAGTTCGGTGATGTCGATTTTCTCGCGGGTGTCCTCCTTCTCGACCCAAGTCGAGACGCTAAGGTTATATGCTTCTTCGCCGATTTTGTCGTTATCGACGAGTTTTGCAAAGTGGTCAATATCCTTTCGATCGGACACGGTGTTGTCGATAAGATTGATGTTCTCGTCGCTGAGCTTATTCTTGTTGCCTTCGTGGATGTAGCAGTTTGAGGCGTCGACGAAGAGGACTTTTTCATCTGCCTTGTGCTTGCTGAGGATGATGATGCATGTGGCGATGGAGACTCCGTAGAACATGTTATCTGGGAGTTGGATAATCGCCTCGACATAATTGTTGTCTACGAGATATTTGCGTATTTTCTGCTCTGCACCGCCTCGGTATAGGACGCCTGGGAATTCGACGATTGCCGCTTTCCCGGTATCGGAGAGCATGCTGAGGATGTGCATGGTGAATGCGAGGTCGGCTTTCGACTTTGGGGCGAGAACGCCTGCAGGGGCGAAGCGCTCATCATTGATTAATGTCGGGTTGTCGGAGCCGGCCCATATGGTCGAATACGGCGGATTCGATACGATCACGTCGAACGGGGCGTAATCGAGGTGCTTGGGGTCGGTAAGGGTGTCGCCGAGAGCGATGTCGAACTTGTCGTAGTTCACGCCGTGGACGATCATGTTCATGCGGCAGATGTTCTGAGTCGTGACGTTGATTTCCTGCCCGTAATATTTGATTCCGTCGCCGTCCTTACCGAGTTGTTTCTTGACTTGTAGTAGCAGGGAACCTGAACCGCAAGCCGGGTCGTAGACGTTCTTGATGGTCTTCTTTTGCTCGTGAAGTCCGAGTTTTGCAAGTAGGGTCGATACCGGTTGCGGGGTGTAGAACTCGCCGCCGCTCTTACCAGCGTTGCTTGCGAACTTGTGCATGAGGTATTCGTAGATGTCGCCGAAGATGTCGTTGTCGGCGTTTGTGTAGTCGATGTCGAGTTTCTCGAACACGTCGAAAATGTCTACGATTACCTTGTTGCGGTCTGCGACGGTTGGTCCGAGCCTCGGTGTAGAGAAGTCGATGTCGGAGAGGAGACCGGAGAAGTCTTTCTCCGATTTGGCTCCTCGTGCGGACTCATCGAAGCGGCGGAACGCATTGCCGAGGATTATGTTGAAGTCCTTGTCGGTTTTTTGCTTTGCGATGTTTTGGAACAGGTTGCTTGGGAGGATAAAGTACCCAAGCTCCTCGGTGAGTCCATTGCGTGCCTGCTCGGCTTCCTCATCTGTCAGGTTGGCGTATGAGAAGTTGGGGTCATCTTCTCCCTTGTCGATGTAGTCGGTTATCTTCTCCGATACGAATCGGTAAAATAGGATACCGACGATGTGCATCTCGATGTCGTTAGCATGGACTCCGCCTCGGAGCCTGTTGAGTAGTCCCCATATCGCATCGAATGTCTTCTTCTGGTCATTGCTTACTGCCATTGTTTTGTCTACTCCGCGTCTTATCTCTTCCCGTCGGTTCGTCTCGTCCATCGTGTTGTTTGGACTTGGGAAACGTGCGACGAATCGATTTGCTTGGGTGTCATGTTCATATAATCAATTCTCATTATATCATATATCGATTCTTATCTAGTTATATGATGAATCCTGTATGAATATATCTTATTCGCGATTCATCGATAGAGAACATCGGATCGAATGAATCGAGCTTCTTATATTGCCATGCTACATGCGTTATTCGGATTGTTTTCTAACCTACCGATATTGAAATCGATTTCAATATCGCAGCTGTGTGTCTTCCTGCCCCACTGCATGATAGAACGGGAAGATGGAACGATCAGGCACTGTTCGTTCTGCCAAATCGATCAGACAATACGATATACAACGAAAAATGAGGCGGATCTCCGCAGCCGAACGATAACAAAACCGGGCAGGGAATATCGCTTTGAATAACTGCATGAGAGACGAGAAGACACAAACCGCTCAAACGAACCGTCAAATCGATTCGCCAAAACGATACGATAGGTTCTTTCTATGCGACTCGACGAAAAGCGCAAACGATACGAAAAAAACGCCAAGAATAACGACACGATAAGCAAGAAGAAAAACGGGAAGAAAAGGAATTTGATATAGTCAAAGAAAAACAGACAATGAATATGGTTCATTCCGCCTATCTGCGCGACGGGCGGAACGAACTTGACTTTAATTGGAATGATGCGTAATAATATGTGTTTTCGTTATATACCATCGCGTTTCTTCATGTTTTCCACCATTTCTTTATACGCTGGGTCGTTTAAGTCAATGCCGAATGGGTTATTATTGTCTTGCTGAGTATTGGTTCCTGCATAATTATGTTGCTTTGCCCATTCATTTATGTCTTTATTTATAATGTTTTGGTTGGATATTGCAACTCGATATATTTTTAACGTGTCTGGGACCATAGATATTCTATAAGTTGTTTCTGTCTCATTGATTGATTGCCAGAAGTTCGTATTATTCGGTTCAAGTGTACTTTGTCCACGCTCTGTTATCGTAACGTAGCACACGATGCAATCGAAATTGTATCCCGTATCTTGGCTTCCATCTAATTTTGTCTTGGACTTATCAATCGCGTTCACGGCATTGGTATAGAGCTTATATTGACCTGCTTCTGCATCCCAGCTTTGATTACCGTACGTTTTGTATAATATGTTTAAGGAATCGTCCGCATTGGATAGGAGCGTGTTCATATCGATATATTTGTTTATGGATGTGCGCCATGACCCATTTGATAATGTCCCATAATCGAATGTACGGAAATTTTGTATGAACGATTCTGCTTCGCTTTTTATTTTATCTTGATCCTTCCCATTAAGTAATCGTTCGCCTGTTGTGGACATGCCGCTATATGATAATGCAGAATCATCACCGTGTTCTGATGATTTTTTGCTTGAGGAGTTAGCATTACTACTGCTTTGGCTTTCCTGGCTATTCTCATTTTCTGCGTCATCGCGTATATCTTGTGATGATGTCGATGAGCCGATTGCTATATTGTCCCTATTATCATTGCTGTTGTAGGAACGAGAATCGGTATTGTTGTTATTGTTGCTATTATTTAGATTACCTTCATATAAATAGCCTATGAATGCTATGATTAATATAAATATTGTGGTGGCAATCGTAACGATTGCTATTCTTTTCTTTTTTGTGCTAGTCATATCGAGAATCACCCTGTCATGCCTATTTTGTAATAATGTATGCTCCACAACTGCTGTTATTCAAGAATCCTTGGAACTCCGATTCCGAATATTTAACCAATTCGCCAAAGCTACTGTCCGCGCAGTAGAACGATGTTCCATCGTATTTATAGAAACATAGGCAGTGTCCGCCTGAATCGTATGTCGCTCCGTCGTTATTTTGTTTGAACGTGCCTGATGTTCCAATAACTAATGGGTTCCCTGACTTCAATGCCGATTTTATATCTTCTAATGATTTCGTGCTATTGATTTTTACGTTGAATGCTCCAGATACGGCTTGCTGCCATGGTCCCCATGACGTTCCCGCACTAATGCATACGGCACCTATGTTGTGTGCCTTTCGATATTCCCTGATTGTCTTTGCAGCCTCTGGCGGAGTCAGGTCCTTATTAAGTAGGAAATTTATCGCGACAGTCGTAGAGCACAGCCCGCATCCATAGTCGGCAATTGAATAGCCACTGTCGTATTCATCTTGATAGTCCCCTTGCTTAAATGCTTTGACTTCTCCTGTGTTCGTATTGCTGCTATCGTCGTCATCAGCACATTCGTCGGTTGAGGTCGCATCTGTAACACCTCCGAGCTTCTGCTGCTCGATATAGGCGATTAAATCAGAGACAGCTTTTAGCTGCTCATCTGTGTACTTGTCACCAGAATTGCCTTTATGGCATATTTCGATGCCGATTGCATAAGCGTTCATACGATCCACGCCGAATTCCTTTTGTTTTTCCTCAGTCCCGTTTCCAGCATGCCACGCTTCCTTGTCTAGCGGTATCGACTGGACTATAGAGCCATCTCGTCCGACTATAAAGTGAGCGTCGGCTTCAGCGGTCAGAAAGTAAGTTGCAACTTGTTCAGGCGTTTCTGATGTTGAGCCTTCGGTCGAGTGCAGAACGATATATTTAAATCCTTTAAGTGCATCTCGGCTGCTTGTATCCTTCATATGATCGCTATTAGGATGGACATTCGCAGCATTTGGTTTGTACCCTTCTTTGTATGTCTTGTTTTTCTCAAAACAGTCAACATCGATTTGCCCGTCTCCAGTACCGCTATCCGTTGGGTCGGTATGTCCACCTGGCGAGCCGGCGGCCCATTCCCTGTGTGTCGTGATTTTTGGGGTTTCTATTGCAGTCGCGGCGCTTCCTGTCGAAGATACGCTCGAATCGGTTGCTGTTGTGCCTGTTGAGCTTCCGACTTTATTTGGATATGTTGTGATGCTTTTGACGGTTGAATCCCATTCTGACACCCATCCGTTTACAGCTGAATGTATGCAATCGCCACCGCTGAACACGAACCCTGGATCGGCTTCGAATTCTACTGGGCAATATGTGCTTGTGCCATGTACATATTTAGCGTCGGCTCCTATTTCTGAATTTTCCATTCCTTTGGAGTCGCCGATTATTGCGGGGATTACTGTCCCGTTCTCAAGTGTTATATCAATATACGTTCCTGATTCGCCGAATGTTGATTTCACAGCGACGAGATATCTTCCGTTTAAAACGGCGACATGTTTATCGTATTCGGCTCCTGCAGCCACCCATGCATCATGTACTGTTTTTTTGCCCAGTACCGTCTGCTACTGAGGCAGTTGTTCCGTCGGCGTATCCCCACCCGGCTTTACAATAGCCTGTGATTGTCATATTGGCGCAATTAAGTCTTTCTGGATGTTCAAGAACGTCTTTAAGAACTATCGTCGTGCCGCCTGTCAACGATAATGATGCACTTGAACCTTTTGTACATTTATCATTTGTGATGCGCAGTCCTGTTTGCTTGACTCGCCTATCACTGACAGTCGATGTATTGCTCGATGTCGAACATCCAGATAATAAAAGCATTATAGCACATGCAATAACAATTACTACTGTTTTTCGCATATGAGAAATTTTTTGTTGCTTAAACAATGCGTAATGGTGAAAAAACGGGAACAAAGTATTCATAAGAATATATTAAAAGTGTTTTTTTGTGATTATAATATACATAAAGTTTCATATACCGTAATCTACTTGCGAGATGTATCGAACGGTCGAATTAACGTTCTCGCTATCAAAAAATAGGTTAACGTTACCAATAATTACCGAATTGCCCTCCGCATGATTAACAAGACAAAGAGATTTTTCTGAATAATTAAGGTTCAGAATTACTTGCGATTACCGCAAAAACGTAAAAAGAATGGTCCATCTCTCCTATCTACGTAACTGGCGGAGCGAACCTGCTATATCTTGTAGTTTTTAAGGGTATGTTAAATAAGTGGTTGGATTTTAAGCATTTTTAATAGAAGAGCAGGTAGATGACTTAAAGGAAACGATTTCCAACCAGAAATTTGACATACCCTTTTTAATTCCTATCCATTAAAACTGGCATGTACCGTTGCTTTCTACTTCTCTATTTTTCTCATAATCGCTTTCTGGATTTCCACAGTCGGGATGATAAGCACAGCTATGATTATCGACACAATGTATCCCTCGACCGGTAGCGTGACGTTTCCGAAGAATATGCTCGATAGTGCCGGCTGGGCGACTACGAGGACGGTTAGGGTTATCGCCGAGATGGACGAGAAGACAAGCCACTTGTTATGCGTCCCCATCTTGAATATGGATTCCCTTCGGCTCCTCATGTTGATGGAATGGAATATCTCGACCGCCGTGAGCGTGATGAACGCCATCATGACACCCTCGAGATCTGCGTCGCCCGCGTTCATCTGCGCGATGTCGATATATCCCATGTCGAGGTAGACGCCTGCGAAGAAGCTCGCCATGACGAGAGTTGTGATGAGGATTCCCTGGACGACGCAGTCTATCCCCATATGCCCCGCGAATATGCCGTCCTTGCTGTCCCTCGGCGCCCTGTCCATGATGTCGTTCTCCTCGTCCTCCATGCCAAGTGCCAAGGCTGGCAGGCAGTCAGTGGCGAGGTTAATCCACAGCAGCTGAATCGGCTGGAAAATCGTGAATCCTATTATCGACGAGATGAACACGGCGAGGACCTCTGCGAGGTTAGCGGAGAGGAGGAACTGTATAGCCTTCCTGATGTTGTCGTAGATACGGCGTCCTTCCTTGCAGGCACTGACTATCGTCGCGAAGTTGTCGTCGGCGAGGATCATGTCGGCGACGTTCTTCGTGACGTCCGTCCCTGTTATGCCCATGCCGATTCCTATGTCGGCTCTCTTGATTGATGGGGCGTCGTTCACTCCGTCCCCAGTCATGGCCACGACTTTGCCGCGTGCTTTCCATGCCTCTACGATTCTCGTCTTGTGCTCAGGCTGAACGCGTGCGTAAACACGATAGTCAGCGACTTTCTCCTTGAGCTCCTCATCGCTTATCTTATCGAGTTCTGAGCCTGTTGTTGCTTGGTTCCTATCTGTGATTATGCCGAGTTGATTTGCGATTGCGACGGCGGTGTCGATGTGGTCGCCGGTTATCATGATTGTGTCTATTCCTGCGTTTGTCGCCTCGTCGATGGCATCCTTCACTTCCGGGCGAATCGGGTCGATCATGCCGACGAGTCCATAGAACACGAGATTGTTCTCAAGTGTATCGGTCGATATATCATCAGGTACTGTATTTCGCTCGATTCCGGCGAGTGCGAGGATACGAAGTGCTTGGTCGGCCAGCGACTTGTTCTCTGCGGCTATCATCTCGCGTATCCCAGCGTCGAGCGGGACGATGTTCCCCTCGTCATCATATGTATGTGCGCATCTCGACAGGATAACGTCTGGTGCTCCCTTTGTGTATTGCGTGAGCTTACCGTCCCTATCCTTCACGATGACGGTCATCATCTTCCTTGATGAGTCGAACGGGATTTCTGCTACGCGCTCGTAGTTGTTAAGGTCGTCGGTTATGCCATTTCTCTCTGCGTCGTCTGATAGCGCGGCTTCGGTCGGTTCACCTATCGATTTTCCGGCCTCTTCGTCCCATTTCGCATCGGAGCAGAGAGCCATGCCCGTGATGAGCTCCTTCTCGTCCGATTCAGCTATGCGTTGCACGACGGTCATCTTGTTCTGGGTGAGGGTTCCGGTCTTGTCGGAACAGATTATCTGCGTGCAGCCGAGCGTCTCAACGGCAGATAGTTTTCGGATTATCGCTTTCCTGCGAGCCATCTTCGTGACGCCGAGCGATAGAACAATTGTGACGACGGCGACGAGCCCCTCCGGTATCGCGGCGACGGCGAGGCTGACGGCAACCATGAACGTATCGATGAGGAACGACGTGTCGGATATCCTGCTGCCATGCTCGATTAGGTTTGCGGCGAACACGGCAACGCATATCGCAATGACGAGTGCCGTCAGGATTCGGCTGAGTTCCGCCAGCTTCACTTGCAATGGCGTGAGCTCGTCTTTCACCTCTGTCAGCACATCGGCGATTTTCCCCATCTCGGTATCCATTCCCGTCCCGGTGACGATTGCCCGCCCGCGCCCGTAGACGACGGTCGAGCCGAGGTAGCACATGTTCTTCCTGTCGCCTAGCGGGATGTCTTGCGTGTCGTCATGCGGGGCGATTGGGTCTATTTGCTTTTCTACCGGTACCGATTCGCCTGTCAGTGCCGCTTCTTCGATTTTCATCGAGGCGGACTCTATTACCCGCGCGTCTGCTGGTACGGTATCTCCTGCCTCGAGTATTATGACGTCGCCGGGGACTAAATCCTCTGCGGGTATCGAGAGCTGATGCCCGTTTCTGATAACTTTGGACATGGTCGTGTTCATCTGCTTGAGCGCTTCGAGGGCATCGTCGCTTTTCATCTCTTGAACGACTCCGAGAACGGAGTTGATGATGACGACGACCATTATGATTATAACGTCGGCGAAGTCGTCGCTTCCCTGTAGACGTGCGATAATCGCGCTGATGATTGCTGCGACGAGGAGCATGATGATCATCGGGTCTGCGAGCTGCTTTATTAACCGTTTCCATATCGGCGTCTTTGGAGCGTCTTTTAGTTTGTTCTTTCCGTATCGTTCTTGTCGTGATTCGATTCTGCTCTCGTCAAGCCCGTATGCCGAGTCGGTGCCGTATCGCTTCGCTACCGATTCGATGTCTGCTTCGTATTCTTTCTGTTCCATTCATCCCTCTCCCTGTTATATTCTCCCTGTAGACATTTCATTCATGCCGTATCGGTGCTTATCGCTTGTGCGAAGCGATGCCCGATAATAACTCCCCAGGGATACGGGGCAAGGGCTCATCAATTCGCCGTTTTTCGAATACGGCATTCTGATTTGCTGCGTTCCATTCAGCACATGGAACGTTTAAATTAAGTTTAGACGATTAGATGCTTATTACCCAAACGCATATAAAATCGACAACGAATTGCGAATCACCCCGTCTTTCTACACGATTGACGGGGCGATTGCGGTCACGATATGCGCTTCTCTACTTGTTTCTGAGAGCCATCATGTCGGCGATGAATGAGTCAGGCTCGTACTTCGCATCATTCATGAGGATCCACAATGCATCGGCGATTCGCTCTGAGTCCTTCTCATCGATGGTCGTGCCGGGGGACGGCTTGAAACGAAGCGTACAGCCATGCAGGGAGCTGCGCGGGTCGACAATCGTGAGCGCGAACCAGTTCGTGTAATCGGTGCTTCGGAACGTTTGAGGGATGAATCCCTTATCGATACCGTTCCGGAACTTCTGCTTGAGAATAAGCAGCTGACGAACCACCTCGTCATTCCCGTTTGAATCGATAAGGATATCGAATGCGTTGCGATTGAACACGATATCGAGCTTATTACGGAGAAGATTGATTGCGTCGTTATCGAGATGCGGACTAGGCATTTGTTTATTTCCTTTCGCTATATTACTTTTTCTATTCTTATTGCTTTTTGTACATTTGCTATGTTAGCGATTGCATATCTATATACGTTTTCTGAAAAGGCGATTCCATCGAATCGACACATTTGTCATCAATCACACGATTATTATTTAAGCTGACGAAAACGGCGCATTGATACAAGCATATCGAAATAGCAGGTGAGGCGCGACAATGAGCGCAAGCGAATGATAGCGCCGACGCCGACGGGCACGACGAGACGCCGGTCATCTCGCTCCCAATTATATCGAATTGACGCATCCCTCGCCCCGGGGGCGGGGGACATTATCAAACGGACTGGCACGAGGGTGCGGGCATGAGGGGATGGGCGAAATTTTGAATGGGGTATCGTGATTGAGCTAGCCATCATGTTTTTATACGTGTTCGAATCATAATCCAATACGCCAAATCGGCAATCGACGAAATATAACAACAGATATAGAGACAACACAAAAAGAAGAAAACCCGCCGCAACCGCCCTCACTAACCAATTAAGACAAAACCCCACAGCTACCCCAACCACACATGAAATGCACAAACGCCCACCCCCAACGCCATCCTTCCCGTCCTCATCTTGTCGAGTGCACGGGGCGATATCGACTGAATAGGCATCACCAACCCCTAACACCATGCAAACCTCGAACCCATCGCGTATCAACGAGCACAGCCAATACCGAACCTCGAATCGACTTACTGCCAATCGAACGCCCGATAAGAACATCAACCGACATCACAACACCATCACAAGCAGAACAAAACGGCGCAAACAAGACAACAAAACACGAACCGAGACACAAAACCGTCCCCAGCCCCACAAGACGCCACAAGCCCATATGACCCACCGCCTCCACGCCCCACTATCGCATCGACAAACAAAACGCCCCCAGCACCCATCTCAACGCCGCAGACAGAACAACACGGCATCGCAACAGAACAAAAACGGCAACAAAACCGTCACCCGCCAACGCAAACAGAACCCATTCCACCTACCACAACAGCACGCCACAAACCAACCACCCAGCCCAACGAGCAGAACAAAACGGTGCGAACAAATCGACAACCGTCACACAGAGCAAAACCAAACGAGGAAATAAAAAACAACAACCGAACAGCCGCACTCCCAGCCCCACCGACACGAATAAGACGGGACGAATAAGACACCAGCAACCGACGAGACGAGACGAGACGAGACGAGACGAGACGACAGCCACCAAGGCACGACATCTCCAAGCACCCGAAATACCCAAACCGCCATATCTCTATCGCAAGAAGAAACAGGAACGAATGGATTACGCGCCAACGCGACTATGAATCAAACCGCGACACTCAAACGCAAATAAGATAACCCAACAGGCAACATCGCAGACACCCGTATGCAACCGACCGCAAACGCCATCAAAAGCCGCTACACACCCGATCGCAACACTCACACAACCGCCACGCCGCCACGACGAGAACAATCCACAAAACGCCTCTCACGACGCTACAAAACGAAAACCAGAGAAACACACCAAGAAACGACAACAACAAATCAGACGAACCGCCAAACAAACAGACACGACACAACGAAAACCGGGTACACGACATCACACGAACAATACAATAAGACGCGACACACGCAACGCCAGCTCACGTAACACCAGACGAAAAGAAAAACGAAAAGACAAAACGAAAAGCACCGAGAAGAACCGACATCACGACACCACCGCGAGCTGGCAAAAACGGCGCACGACAAAAAAAATACCCACTCCAATACGCACCAACCAACACCCCACCGACACAACCGACGTCCCAACGCACCACGCACCACCACCACGACAAACCGAACAGCAGAACGAAACGGCAAGCACGAAACGGCAAACGGCCCGATAAACGAAAAGACAAACGAAGAGAATACGCCCAATAAAAAAATACGTAATAAAAACACAAACTGACCAGCCATCGGAATTGATGTGGATTCTATATAGAGATGAATATATGGGATATATGTGATATGGAAAATGGAATGTATATGCAGGATACAAATAATTAATATAGATTTATCTATTTAATAATATAGATATTCATGTATCCCCATTTTTGTCCTCGTAAAAATGGGGATAGTTGCCTTCACTCGTCGGGTTTTCATCAATCGAAACGGCATCTGCGCTCCCTGCCGGCTCTTCTACCACCTGCCTTTTCTATGATTCCTGTAGGCTCATATGCCGCTCAAGTGCGTATCGCCCGCATCATCGCCTTGTCTTCTCGGGGGATTGCTGTCGTGGTCGCCGTTCCCGTGTCGAATCTAATGTGTTCCGAGCTATTCTCTTCCCGTTTGTCTCGTCGGTTATCGGTCAGAGAGGCGATCAGTGGAATGGTCTGTGGCGTTTTCATGTCGTTTTACTTTGCGGTCAGTGGGAAGTTCTGCGGCGTTTATGGGAATCCCGTATCGTTTTGTTCTCATCGGTTGGCTGGACGAGCGTCAATGGATGGGCGAGGAGGCGATACGGGGAGAAAAGCGGGAAGCGGTTTTTAGCTTGTTTCACGGGAAACGTTCAATTTCCTGTTCAGATATCCGGTTGTGTTTAGGTGATGTTTGTTATGTTGGTGGCACAATTGAAAATAGTGGAGAGTGCTTATTGATTATTTTATTTCCCATATCGATGGCAATGTGACGTTCGGCGAATCGAGATTGAAATCGTCATGTTTTGTATTCGCTGGGAAATCATAATCAGAGCAATCGAGTGCGAGTGATGGGCATTTTGCGAAAAGCGCCGTTGCGAATAGAACAGTTTTAAATGAGAAATCAGATGGGAACTTAATGGAGGTTAAATAACTGTTAGAGGCAAATGCTGAGTTCATGACAACTACGTTGCCTATTGTCCATGAGGACATGTCTATTATAGGTATTCTCGTGTTATAGAATATGAACCACATTGTTGTGGTTTTCGGTGCGTATAGATTGTCTAGATTGACAACTTTGAGGCTCGTACATTGCTCGAACATCCCTCCTATCTCTGTGAGAACAGGGCAGTTCCAGTTTGATAGGTCGATTCGTTCAAGGCTTGAATCGAATACGAACAAATAGCTAACGCTTATACATCTCGACATATCGAACTTCTGCAGATTGTTAACGTTCTTTAGCTTCTTAAAACATGCGAACCAGCCGCTGATGTCTGTAGGCGATATTCCATCATCGATAATGCTGATGCTTATGGCTTCGTCTTCTACGTCATGAAAATAGCCTTTTTTATAATGATGTTCGGTGTCGCTGGAATCGACGATTGGGTTGTCTTCTTCGAAATCTGTGTATATGTTCGTCACGGTTTTTCCGTTGAATGTGTCGCCTTCGATTGGTAGATTGAGTCGCTTGTAGAGGTCGAGGCTGTTGTCGTCTTCACTGTATATCGCGAATGCTGTCTTTTCTATCGGTTTAAATCCAATCGATATTGTCGATATTGATATCGGTTCTGACGATACGCTATGGATCGTATCGTTTGATATGTTGATGTTCCAGTTGAACCCTATTGATGCGTTTGGCTGTATTTGCACGGGGTGGTCGTCTGTCCCGCCTGTCGTTGTCGCCGTGGCATTCTTCTCGTCTATTGTTATCTTATAGTTCCCCTGCCCGTTGTTCGTATCGTCTTCGTATAGTGTAGTCGGTTCTGACGTTGCGGTTATCGTTGCGCCCGCCGTCGTGTCGTTTGCGCTTATCGTGTTGATCGTGACGGGGGTCGGGGAGAGGTTTTGTATCTTCCATGCGGAGGCATCAGGTGCCGTTATTCTTCCTTTTGCGTCGGACGTTGCCGTCGATGTACCGATGATATATGGGCTTGTAGCTGTCGTGACGACGACGCGTACCTGATGCCCGACATCATCGCCTGTGAGCGTGTATGCATTCGTGCTCGCACCTGATATATCGTTCCATGTGTTTTCTGTGAGTCGTTGCCATTTATATGTGTATGCGTATGTCTGTCCAGTCGGCAGTCCAGATGGCACCGCAGTGAGCTTCTGTCCGTATGTTGCCGAACCTGACAGGCTGACAGCCGGGGAGAGCTGTTTGACGGTTATCTGTGCAGCGTCGTAGTGGCTTGCGAAATGGCCGGATGTATCTGTTACACGGCATACGATTTTCTTATCTTTATACGCTGCTGTTGTTTTGAATGATGCTGATGTGGCGTTCTGTATTGCCGTATATGCCCCATTTGATTCGACTGTGTACCATTGATATGCAAGCTTTGCCTTTGATGGTTTATTTGCTATCGAGATGGTTACCGTTCCTCCAAGTGGGAGATTTCCGTTCACGTTTCCAGATACCGTCGATGATATGCCTGACGTCGACAAATCCGTTCCTACTGATGAATATGAGAATGATATATCACATAATCTAGCTGGCGTTCCTTTCGCCACCGAATCAAGAAGCGTACCGTGGTCATCTCGATTGAGCTTTCCGATTTTCCATGTCCAGGATGATGATTTCCCATGCGGTATGCATAGAGGCTTTGCGGCGCTGTTCAGGAAACGGGCTTGAAGGCAGCCGTGAGGAACAGGCATTCAAGTACGCGATGGACAATTACCGAGCATGGCTCGATTACGGCGAGGATTGCTACACGACCGTCTACGGATACATGATTTAATCGGAAAACGACGAAGCGAATACGTATCTAACGGGCAATCGTTCCCATTGAAAACATTGGATATCACAAGATGCCAGTGATGCATCATGACATCGCCGGTATCTTTTTTTTTTTTCATTCTCGATTGATATCATCAAAGGGCAAGAAAACAATCGCAAAGTAAATCGTTCCGTTCATCTATGAGAGAGACGAAACGAGAAAAACACCAAGTTATTCGTATTCCGTTTACCGATACGTTGTGACGGGTAGCTGGATAATGGCATCGTGCATATCCTGCAACGTTACCATTGGAATCGATATGACACGTGACTGGCACGATTATCTGCGGGGAACCGATTCGGATGGAGTCAGACTCCGGACCATCGCCTTGGAATCAATGCAGCCGATGTATTGTTACCTGATCTGAATGCAGGACTCCTCCACGTAGAAATTTATTCAAGCTGTCGTCTCTATCATTCCGAATCATACCAAGTACATGTAGCGTCTCGTCATATGCATCACAATGCTCACAAGAATTCACATCGGCTATGCCTGAAAGCCCAGCTTCGTTCCATCCGTCGAGCAATCCGATTTTATCTTTGACTATATCAATCGAGTCAATGGAACGCTCACGAAGAGTTGTCCCCATTGCGATGATTGCACGATTCATTTTCGTATCTGGAACCCATTCCACATCATACAGCCCGCACCAGAAGCGCTCCTTCGGAAGAATCATAATCACCCCGCACGTGGAGATGACGATGACGGAATACGTCTCGATTAGCAGCTCGAACGAATCGGATAGACGAGGCTCGACGCACAAACCGATGGCACCGCTTGGCGATGAGATGCGATTAGTCCCATCGGACACGAACTTCTCAATACCGTTGATTTGGGCAAGAATCGTCTCGCCGCCATACAGATAGCGTGACTGGACGTAATCGTATGCATGATTGCTCGGATATTCCATCTCGAAGTAATGCGCACATGCGAAATCAGGCTGATTCATCGTCTCGACAATCGATACGTTACGACGAGTAGCTGGATAATGGCAGTTCGCATATCCTGCAATATTGCCATTTGAATCGATTCCGCACATGACAGGCACGATAGTCTGAGGCGAACCTGTACGATGAATTACTTCATCGGTACCGTCTTCATCGAATCCCGGTAGCATCGACACGTTCGTCTTATCGCCCGCCTTCAAGACGACATACGATATCGGAGCAACGGAACGGAGCACATGGGCATCATTCGGATTCGCTAGACCGATACGTTCGGCGTATAGGGTAGCGGCAAGGCAAGCCTCCTTATCTGACAGATAATCGGCACTGCAGCCGAGTCGATGTGATATCATGACATCACTTGCGTTATCGAGGAGAGTCGTCTTCACGTTGTCGCGTAGATTATCCATGCCGTAGCACCCTTTCGTATATGCCAACGCATCGTATCTTTCGTATACATCACATTTTTCTATGTTTCGTTACTATTATTATATATTAAGCACGATATGTTATCGAGATTCGTATCTATATACACAAAAAAAATACATTAAAGATTTCATACTGATATCATGCATCCGCTTGCGGAAATATATGGCGCAAAAATGATATAATCGATATGATTGAATCGATAGGTATAAAGTGGGGAACGAATTGACACACCACGAGAGACATAACTTGACGTTGCATGACATCACATGCGATGACACATATCGGAGCGTCCTATCCGCGCTACTACGCGATCGCTCCATACCGAACTCGACACGAAGCATAATATGGGCGACAACCGCATACGCCCACCACGGAATCGGATACGCCGGATCCGACCAGATGACCGTAGACACAGTCCGTCACCTCGTATCGATAGGCGAGCTGATACCGCGATGCGAGAAGGATGCTGAGATACAACAAAAACGCACCACCGACAAAGCCGAGGTATTCACCCCGTCATGGTTATGCAACTCGATGATAAACGGAATCGAGGAATGCATATTCGGGAACGGAAACCACCCTTTCAACGATGAAACCGAAACGAAAGACGGCACGAGAAGCTGGAAGACGAAAACCGAGCCGATATTCGACGAGACAAACGACGAGAGCGACGGAAAGAAACTTCAGCAGGCAACGCCGAAATGGAAGAAGTACATCGGATACCGTTGCCTCGAGGTGACATGCGGCGAGGCACCATACCTTACGAGCAGATACGATACCGTGACCAACGAGCCTATAGACAAAGAAGATCGAATTGGTCTCCTCGACAGGAAGATACGCGTCGTCGATGAGAACTCAACAAACGGAGCAGAACGAAAAAGGAACATCGACAAGGCACTCTCAACGATATACGGGTTCGAATATCAAGGTGACAACCTGTTCTTAGCAAGAATAAACCTACTGCTGACATGGTATGAGGCGGTCATCAATTCCAAGTATGATGATATGACCTTCAGAACGAACGATATGAACGGATGGAACGAAATCGATTCACTAATAAAGGCAGCTAACACGATATCGAAGAACGTCATACAGATGGACGGAATAACCCTCACCGTCCCACAAAGAGAGCAAGGCGGGGAGGAACCGACGATAGAGACAGGCGGATCGCTCTTCGGACTGATAGGCGAGACGGGTAACAATAACGTCAATTGCGCGGATTCTATGGAAAATGCAATGCCAGTCTATGCCTGTATATATAATCATAATCAACGAGTCACATTTCATGATTTAATCGACGGAAGAGGTAGACAGAATATGGCATTCGACTTCGTCATCAGTAACCCGCCCTACCACAAAGACGGGGGGGGCAGAAAGAAAATCCCCATCTACGGAAAGTTCATCGAGGACTTCTCCGATCCGAAGATCGCTAAGCATGCCACGTTCGTAACGCCCGACGGATTCGTCAAGGGCGGGCAGCAGCTCGAACCGCTTCGACGAGAGCTCGTAGATAATGAGTATCTATCTAGAGTAACTTTCCATCAAGACAAGATTTTCAAGCAGTCGGTAAAGGCTGCAATTACCACATTTGACAACACGAAGACGCATGACACGATCGAAAAGACGATCGTCCACGAAGACGGAAGCATCGAGCATGGCGTGCTCGATTGGCAGTATCGTGACGTTGTGATTAATCATGACAAAGAGTCCGTCAAGAAGATTTTCGCAGAGAAAGTCAAAGCTGGCGAAAATAACATGTCCAAGCTCGTCACCGGGTGGTCACCATTCGGGCTGAAGACGGCATGCTTCCGTAGCTATGAGAATCAGTTCCTCGAGCACCCTGATGATAAGCATTTCATAAAAATGCTTGTTGGAACGGCTAAAAAAGGCGGTGAAAAGCGAGATTTCTATTGGGTATGCCCAGATGATAATTTCCAGCGCAATGAGGGGCGTAGCCGCGATGAATCTATTCATCTTGAGAATTCAGAGAAATGGAAAATCACGTTCCCAGCCGCTGTAGGTAATCTTGACAAGAAGCCTGCACGAACGTTGATTTTATCTTCAGGCGTAATTTTTACTGATAAATATTTATGCTTTTTTGTAAATGATAAAAATGAAGCATTTAACGCTAATAAATATTTTATGTCTAATTTTTATCGTGCAGGCTTAGCTTCATTTATGACTAACTGGATGATTTATCGTAACTGGCATTCTCTTGTTCCGATTCAGGATTTTTCGAATGATTCTGATATCGATTGGTCTGGCTCGTTGAAATCCATCGATGAACAGCTGTATAAGAAGTACGGTTTCACTGATGACGATATCGATGCTATTAACCGTTTCGTCACTCCAGCTCCCGGCTATAGCGACCCGTTTGCCTATGCAGATCCTCGTATCGAGCGTAACGATTTCGCCTCCCCGTCTCTCTACACGGTTGGCGACACGGATGGCGATACGCCTGTTGACGTTGTGTCTAGCGGTTCCGATGAGCGCGGTGTGGTTGCTGCCGGTTCTGATGATGGGTCGGTACAGCTTAATTCATCGCGCGATGACGCTGTGAGCGGTTCTGCGTCCGTAGATGGCGACGGTGATACCGATGAGTAGCGACGCTCCCGTCACGTTTTCTGTTATGCCCGAGCCGTATGTGTCTCCTGTGACATGCGGTATCCGTCCTATCGCGCGTTATCTTGTCGAAATCTATTGCTATACCATTGATGACGAGGCTCATGATGGTCGATGTAAGATCGGCATGGCTCGTGCTGGGCGTGTCGAGGAGCGTATCCGAGAGCAGACGCATACAGTTGATGTCACGTATAAGATTCATTGGCATGTGCTGGCTATTTTCGAGCCCGATTCCGATGGCGTGTCGAATCCGTTCAAGGATTATCAGTTCCATTCGTATCTTGAGCGCCTTGGTTATAAGCGTAAGAAAGGAACTGAGTGGTTTGTGATTTCCCCTGATGAGGCGTTGGCTCGTCTCATGGAGTTCAAGCTCAACCGGGGAATCATCAAGTCCGATGTCGCTCATTCGACGCTTGTTCTGCGCCCTGAGCAGGAGCGGTGCATTCGGTTCATCGAGAGGAACATCGAGGAGCAGCGTCGCATCGATCCGAACTGCATCGTTCGCGTCCTCATCAATGCGAAGACGCGTTTCGGCAAGACTCCGACTATGTATCCGTTCATCATGCGGAAGCTGTTCAAGAATGTCCTTGTCATGACGAGCATGCCGTCCGTCGGCGATTCGTGGCTGCGAGAGTACCTGAAGTTCGTTTCCGGTGCGTCGCGTCTCGCGTTCGTGAGCGATTGCCCGTCTGTAGCAGGTATGCACGGCGTTGTGCCGTCTGCGGAGTACGATCGCCTCTTGTCGTCCGGTAAGGTGGATGGGCGTATCGCATTCGTGTCGATGCAGGACTTGAAGGGAGCTATCGATTTCGGTGGAAAGTATGACAAGCTGCGTTGGGTAGCTGAGACGCGTTGGGATGCGGTCCTTATCGACGAGGCTCATAACGGTGTCGATACGATGAAGGCGACTGCAGTGCTCGATCATCTCGATCATGGAATGGAAGTGTATCTTTCCGGTACTCCGTTTTTCATGCTTGCTGAAGGTAAATTCCCCGATTCCGCCGTGTTCAACTGGACGTACCCGGATGAGCAGGAGGCGAAGCGTCGCTGCGAGAAGTCGGGCGGATCGAACCCGTATTCCGATCTCCCTCGTATGGAGCTTATGTCGTATATGCTGTCTCGCATCGTTCTTGGGCGTGCGATACGCGGTGCCGGCGATATCGACGGTGACGGCGTTGACGAGTCGTATGCGTTCTCTCTCCCTGAGTTCTTCAAGACGGATTCGAGCGGTAGGTTCGTTCATGAGAAGGACGTGCTGCGTTTCGTCGATACGCTCGCCTCTGCTGATGGTTTCCCGTTCGCGTCTCGAGAGTCCCGCGAGCAGTTCCGTCATACGTTCTGGCTTCTCGATCGGGTGGCTTCTGCAAAGGCGCTTTGCAATGTTCTCCGCCATCATCGATATTTCAAGGATTACGAAATTGTCGTCGTTGCAGGCCACGACAACTTGAGCGACGTTTCTGATTTACCGAAGCATGAGAGGACTGCGATCGCTCGGGTACGTAATGCCATCAAAACCGGGAAGAAGACGATTACGCTGTCTGTCGGTAGGCTGACGGCTGGTGTCACCGTGCCGGAATGGACAGGCGTCCTGATTCTCAGCGGCGTTCGTAGCCCGCAGGTCTACATTCAGACGGCCGGACGTGCTGGGACGCCTTGGTCGTATGTCGATTCGAAGACTGGGGAGACGGTCGAGAAGCAGTCGTTCGCCGTGTTCGATTTCGATCCGGCTCGTCAGCTCACGATGGTTCCGTCGATTGCGGGCGGATTCTATCGAGGCGATTGCGGTGACGGGAGCGGGACGGCCGATGAGATTCGGCGCCTGCTTAACTACATCAACGTCTACGGGCAGTCTGACGATGAGGTTGGCGAGATGCATCTTCTCGATGCGGAGCAGATCCTCACGCTTCCGACTGACTACAACGCCACTCGCGTCGTACAGCATGGTTTCCGAGACAACTGTATTGTCTGCAATCTCAACAACGTGTTTCGAAGCGTCGAGAGCGAGCGCGACACCATGTCCGATATCCTCGGTCGCCTCAAGTCGAATGACGAGGCTCCCATCGACGTTCCGTCGAACGGCTCGATTGCCGATATCGACGAAAACGGTAACGTGTCAGTCGACACGAAGACGCTTGGGCATGCGGCCGATATTCTCGGCGACAAGGTCTACGGTGAGTTAGACGAGCCGATTGAGGAGCTTTACGATAAGGCAATCGACAAGGCCAACGAGGAGGCTGATGCGGCTGGCGAGACTGATTTCGAGCTAGAAGCGTTGAAGCGAGTGGCAGCTTCCATTACTACCGATGCAATCGAGGCCGCCCAAAACAGGCCGGAAGCCGAGTCCATCGGCGATGCCAGAATGAAGAAGGTCAAGAGCAACATCAAGGCCAAGGCAGATGCCGCCGCAGAACATGCGCTCGTGAATCATCGTATCAACGAGAACAAGGCGAACCGTGACATGGAGGAGGATATCGATACGGTCCGCAAGAATGCCGCCGAACGTGCCGTCAAAGTCGTTGCCGACATGGAAGCCGGAGTCGAATATGATATGTGGAAGACCGATCCAGACGGTATCCCCATCCATGCCGATGACGTTGAGCTCGTCGAATCGTTGAAGCGAAACGGCATGTACGATGACATCGCAGCAGCTGTCAATGATGAATGGGAGAGAAATGGCAAGAAACCAACGAAAGACGTTATCGATACGTTCGGCGTCACGCCGGCCGATTCGCTTGATATCGAGAAGATTGTATCTAGGATGACCGATGAGGCCGTCGACGCGTCGCTCTCTAAGGATGATAGAACGGTCATCGAATGGTTGGGCGATGAGAGGGACAGGAAGGTCGAGCAGAGTCGGAAGCAGATGCTCGATTTCGTCAAGAACGGCGACGACGGTAATGGTATCGTCGACATGGCTGCTCGGGAGGTCGTCAAGGCTGAACGTGAGAAGAAGGCCGAGGAATCGAAGCGTCGCAGTATGTATGATATCCGAGTCAAGATTCGAGATATGATGACTCCCGTCCCAATGCTGCTCTTTGCCTACGCCGTATACGGTAAGGGTGAGGTGACCGCCGATAATATCTGGAGCCTATGCCCTGAGATAGACGTCAAGCGCTTCATCAACATTGAGCGCGAGGAGGCGGCTTGGATTACAGATAGATTCATCAACAAGATTGTGTTCAACAAGGCGATTAAGAAATTCGTTGAAACGATACGCAAGTTGGCTCGTTTCTTCGATCCTGATGTCGTCAAGAACGGTGACGCATACATGCTTATGAACAATCCATGTAACTCGATGGTCTATACACCGCTTCGGGTCATTATCGAGCAGATTATGCAGCAGATGAAGGAAGCTGGCATCGATTTCGATAATCCCGCATATGCGTTTTGCGACATATATATGAAGAGCGGGCGATATCCTGCCGAAGAGGTCAAGCTGCTCTACAATAATGAGAGGATGAAGGAGCTTATACCGAATGACGAGGACCGCATCCGCCATTGCCTCATGCAAGTAAGCGGGTTCGCCCCGACCCAATCAATGCTCGATTGCGCCATGGCATATCTGCTCGGTTGGCTTCCCGAGGACGAGCGTGACTCTTTCAAGGTGAACTTTGAGCTGTTCGATGCGGAGAACGCGACGCATGAGGAAGTCGTCGCGAGGTGCGAGGCGTTGGAGCGTAAGGTGAGGAAACGCATCTATGATGATTGCGTGCGACTCGGTATTCCGTATGATGGCGATATCATGTGGGAAGATGATGAAAAATCGATAAATAAACCGGCTACCGAATCCTATCAACCGAAGCATCTGCGTAGATAGATATATAGGTATATATACATATACGTCATAATGTTGTGTACGGTCTGCTCTTCTATACGATAGGCGGGCCGCTTTTTTTAGTTTACTTTTTGCAATGATTTGCATATGTATATATACACACAGAAACTTTTTTTTTCTAAGTCAGTTGAGCCATATATAAAAGAGGGAGTAATAGATGGCACATACGTTTATTCGAGATGGTTTTGATCCGCGATCGCTTATACCTGTTTTAACGAAACCGGAGGAACAGCCTATCGATAATGAATCAAAAGAGAATATATATCTTTCCTCAAGATTGGTTGAGAAACAACGACTTGAGGATGCAAAAATCCTTGAGCAGTATGATAAGAAATGTCAAGAGACAAAAGAATATAGGGCACTGCAGGAAGCAAAAACGCGTATCGATAAAAAATATGAAAAACAGGCTGAATCGCTTCAAAAACAATTAAATAAATCGAAAAATGGGAAACCAATTATTGAGAAATACATAAATGAATATAACTATTATAAAAAAGTTGTGGATGCATTTGATAAAGTCCCATATCATGAAATCAATAGAAATATTGCTGTTTTTAATAAGGAAGAAAGACGAAAGGATTTATCATCAGAAGCAGGCGTATTAATGAGCAATCAGTTATCTATATATAAAAAGCTACAGAAAATCGAACAAGCAAAGCAATCAGAATTGCAACCATATGAACACGATTTTGAAGTAGCAGCAAATCGTCGGCGTCGAGGACCGGTTCGTGAAGCATTGCGCCGTACGGAATTGATGAATATAAATACTAGATTAATGGAATTAGATAGGGAATGTGCCAAAATAGATGCATATGAGGCATCATTCGAGGAATCGGTACAGGAAGTGAACAAAAAAACTGCTAAGGAATTACGTGATAGCTATTTGAAGTTAGTTACTAATGATTATGATGCTGTTCTCGCAAAAGTGGAACGCAATGAGCTTATCGATCGATGGGAGAAGATGGAACAGGAAGTATGGAACGCTCCTGACAATCTTAATTCGAAGAACAAAGCCGATTTAGATAAAACAAGCACATTTTGTGATAATCTTGCCGAACGACGTGAATGGCGACGTCAACTCGCCGAGCAAGGATGCAAGTTAGATGAAGTTAATAAGTTCTTAAAGACAGTCGATAATAGCGTATCTGCAATGAGCGAAAAGATACAGTCTGGTTCATTACCAATATCTGTCTTAGAGGCTCGCTCTTATGACCCGTCATCGTATGATGTAAAGATTGAGAAAGTTGCTCCTGGGACGAAAGTCCATAATAAGCTCGAGAACTCCGATTATGTGACAGATGACGAGCGTTGCTTCGTCGTAACAGGAACTGCGGGTGAGCAATGGCCTGTAAACGGCGATAAATTGAAAAGCAAATACGGTCTCAATCCAGAATCGATTAAAGACGGCGAATCTACAACGGCTCATGTGAATGGCGGAAGCGATGGAATATGGGCTGTGCCTGTAACAGGGAACCATAAAATCGAGACATCATGGGGCGACGTCCTCGAGACGAACGCAGCCGGAGTGGAACATGGAGACGGGGATTATATCGTTTCCAATTCCCCTGACTTCTCTGATACATGGGTCGTCAATGGTGCCGTGTTCGGTAATACATATGAAGCGTCTGAAGATAACACCTTCGTGAGCAAGGCGTTCGATAAGGTTGTCGCGCAATCGCAATCTGGTGATGCCGATGATTTCGTTAATGATATCGTGGGTTCATCGGCAAATAGCAAGTACGAGACGTTCAAGGATAAAGATGGGAACAAGTGCCGTCGCGATAAATCTACTGGCGAGACGACTGTATGGGTAGAAGGATACGATCGCGTAAGATGCGGTAAGGTCGAGCATGTTAAGTCATATTGGAAGGTATTGCACAAGTAGAATCAACACGCTCACTATTGGCTAACAAAAAAAATCAGAAAATCGTCCCGTTTATTTACGAGAAAAGGCGGGACGAATTCCTATCCGTCTTTATTCGTTGTTACTAATCGTTTTGCGTTATCTATCGTATTCGTGAACTGTTGTTGCGTTATGCGATGCGATTGACATGAAGTTATGACGTACTCTTTGTAACTGTAGAATATGCATTTGTGTTGTTCCTGCGCAAATCGAACCGCGTCTGTTATGTTTATCGCGTTTGCGGTATTCTCTTTAACATATCGATAAGACGTTTTCCCGCGAATATTCGTCAACGGAGGTATTTGTATCATGGACGATTTCGAGAACAGCATGTATAATGTAGAGGACTTCAAGGTCGGTGACGATTCCATCTATGATGGCTATGATGATGACGGAGATGCCCGTTACGGCGACGAGTATGATGACGACTTGTACGATGCCATGTTTCCCAACGGCCGCGATGACGGTTACGATGAGTACGGTTATGACGATTAGTTAGCACATCGAACAGATAAACAGTGAATGGATTTCTGTCCCGTCTTCCGATAAGGAGGGCGGGACAGTTTTTAGTTGGAATCGTATGCCTATATCGATTCTCACACTTTTATTTACGGAATCCGTGCGGGAAAGCCCATGGTTTTAACCATGGGA
>ERZ808246.747-NODE-747-length-25835-cov-6.681846_pt1 | contig 25835 bp, 24 predicted proteins | sample MGYA00521083_ERZ808246 | MGnify/ENA primary metagenome ERZ808246 (study PRJEB31516, sample SAMN03275577) | gut metagenome | biome: mammalia-associated habitat; material: feces | host: Papio cynocephalus | place: Kenya | collected 2012-07-07 ... | reverse complement strand
TTGCGGAAACCGATTACTTTCATGTCGTTGTTCTCCTTTTCGTTGTATAAAAAATCACAGGGCACAGAGCTTCCTTGCGGAGGTCTGTACCCTGCAAATACATAATAGACCCTGCACATGGATGTAAAGGCGGAAATCGGTATTGACTTCCGCGGGGCGGCGTGGTACTATACTTGTCGAAAACAACCGCATATTTGTCTTCGGGGCGGGGTGAAAGTCCCCACCGGCGGTATAGTCCGCGAGCTGCTGCGGCAGCAGGAACCGGCGCGATTCCGGTACCGACAGTATAGTCTGGATGAGAGAAGGCGTGTATGGCATTTCGCGATGCTCTTTTTTGATGCGTACACCTTGGAAGGCAATTTTCCGGGTGTTTACCATCGAAAAGGAGTGTTTTTTTATGACACAAGCGCAGAAGACCCATCACATGGCCGTGGCCGCACTGCTGGCCGCCGTGGCCGCCGTATTGCAGTTCATCGAGTTCTCCATCCCGCTGATGCCGGCGTTCATCAAGCTGGACGTGTCCGACCTGCCCGCCCTGCTGGGGACGTTCTCCCTGGGGCCGGTGTACGGCGCGGCCATCCAGCTGGTGAAGAACCTGCTGCACCTGCCCTTCGGCTCCAGCGCCGGCGTGGGTGAGCTGTCCAACTTCCTGCTGGGCGCGGTGTTCGCGTTCATCGCGGGTATCGTCTACAAGAAGCACAAGAACCGGGGCGGGGCGCTGTGGGGTTCCGTGGCCGGGGCCGCCGCCATGGCGGTCGTCAGCCTGCCCGTCAACTATTTCATCGTCTATCCCGCCTATGTGGTGCTGTACGGCCTGCCGCTGGAGGGGATCGTGGGGATGTATCAGGAGATCCTCGGGACGGTGGCGCAGGTGCCGACCTCCGACGCGCTGCTGAACTGCCTGATGGTGTTCAACGTGCCGTTTACACTGTGCAAGGGACTGCTGGACGTGGCGCTGTGCTTTTTGATCTACAAGCCGCTGAGCCCGCTGCTGCATAAATAAACGCAAAAAAAGAAAGCCCGCAAGGGCTTTCTTTTTTGCGTCTTACACGCCCAGCTTTTCCAGGGCGGCCAGCTTCAGGCAGGTGCAGAACACGGCGATGGCCTGCTCCAGCTCCGCCACAGGCGGCAGGGAGGGGGCGATGCGGATGTTGCTGTCCTGGGGGTCCTTGCCGTAGGGGAAGGTGGCGCCGGCACCGGTCATGGTGACGCCGGCTTCCTTGCACAGGGCCAGGGTGCGCTTGGCGCAGCCGGGCATGGCGTCCACGCTGACGAAGTAGCCGCCCACGGGGCGCTTGTAGTCGGCGATGCCCAGCGGGGCGATCTCCTTGTCCAGAGCGTCCAGCACCGCGTGGAACTTGGGGGCCAGGATGGCGGCGTGCTGCTTCATCAGGGCCAGGGTGTGGGCCTTGTCCTTCAGGAACAGAACGTGGCGCAGCTGGTTGATCTTGTCGAAGCCGATGGTCTGGATGTTGATGAGCTTGGAGAAGTAGGCGATGTTGTCGGCGCTGGCGGTCATGACGCCCACGCCGGCACCGGGGAAGGTGACCTTGCTGGTGGAGGCGAATTCATAGACCATGTCGGCATTGCCGTACTTCGCGCACAGGCTGATGATATCGGGAAACGCCACATAGTCGCAGTCGAACTCGTGGATGCAGTAGGCGTTGTCCCACATGAGCATAAAGTCGGGGGCGGCGGGCTTCATCTTCGCCAGACGGTCGATGGTCGCGGCGGAGTAGATCACGCCCTCGGGGTTGGAGTACTTGGGGACGTTCCACATACCCTTGACGGCGGGGTCCTTGATGAGGGCCTCTACCTGGTCCATGTCGGGGCCGTCGGCGGTCATGGGGACGGAGATCATCTCCACGCCGAAGCTCTCGGTGACCTTGAAGTGGCGGTCATAGCCGGGCACCGGGCAGATCCACTTGACCTTGTCCAGCTTGCACCAGGGCTTGTCGCTGTGGAGCAGACCGTGGGTGAAGGCCTTGGACACGGCGTCGTACATCAGCTGGAGGCTGGCGTTGCCGCCCACGAACACCTGCTCCGGCCTGCAGCCAAGAATGTCGGCAAACAGCGCCTTGGCGGCGGGGATGCCGGACACCTCGCCATAGTTGCGAGTCTCGATGCCGTCGGAGATAAAGTCCTCCGGCTTGGTCAGCAGGCTGAAAATGGGCGTGACCAGATCCAGCTGGGCTTTGCCGGGCTTACCCCGGGCCATGTTCAGGCTGAGGCCCATGGCCTTGAGCTTCTCGTATTCCGCCTGCACGGCGGCGTATTCGGCCTGACGTTCCTGCAGGCTCATGTCTGTATACTTCATTGCACTTTCCTCCGTTTCCCTTGTGTTTCATGCGGATTTCTTGCGCATTATACTACACTATTTGCACAAAAATTGCAACCACAATTTGTGAATATCGCAGAAGGAAATTTCTCCGGGCGGGTGGGAGGTACCGTATATTTCGACAAAAAGTGCCGCCGCGGCCAGGGGGGGGTGTGCCGCGGCGGCAGGGACAGGGAGCGTTATTGGGCGGAGACGTCCTCCGCCTCCTTTTCCAGCAGGGCCTTTTTGGCCGCCACGGCGGACTGGGCGCAGCCGTATTCCCAGTTCCAGGGGTCTCTGCGGCAGACGCCGTCGGCAAAGGGAACGAAGATGGACAGCAGGCCTACGGCGGCCAGGATCCAGCAGTACCACATACCGCCCACGATGGCGGCGGGGCTGGTACGCAGGGCGTCGGAGGTCACGGTGGCGTTGGCCAGGGCGGCGGCGCTCAGCAGCTGCGCGCCGTAGGGGATGATGCCCTGGAACACGCAGGAGAAGATGTCCAGCAGGGAGGCGGTGCGGCGGGGATCCACCTTGTACTCCTGGGACACGTCACGGGCCATGTCGCCGGCCACGATGATGGCCACGGTGTTGTTGGCGGTGGCGCAGTCGCACAGGGAGACCATGGCGGCGATGCCCACCTGGGCGGACTTGCTGCCCTTCATGACCCTCCGCAGCTTTTGAATGATCCAGGCGATGCCGCCGTTTTTGGCGATGAGCTCCGACATACCGCTGCACAGCAGCGTCAGGAAGAACACCTCGTTCATGCCGGTAAAGCCGTCCCATACGCTCTGGGCGAAGGCGGCCACGGTCAAATCACCGTAGAAGATGCCAATAAGACCAGCGGAGAAAATGCCCACGGTCAGGGACAGGAAGACGTTGAGGCCGCACAGGGCCAGCACCAGCACCAGCACATAGGGGATGATCTTGATGAGGTCGAAGGGCAGCGCCTCCAGAGGCATGACTGTCTCGGGACGGCCGAAGATCAGCAGGAGGACCAGGGTGATCAGCGCCGCCGGCAGCGCCACAAGGAAGTTGACGCGGAACTTGTCACGCATTTCGCAGCGCTGGCTGCGGGTGGCGGCAATGGTGGTGTCGGAGATCATGGAGAGGTTGTCGCCGAACATGGCGCCGCCCACTACGGCGCCGATGACCACGGTGAGGGACAGACCGCCTTTTTCCGCAATGCCAACGGCGATGGGGACGACGGCGGAGACGGTGCCCATAGAGGAGCCGGTGGCGGTGCCCATAAAGGCGGAGATGATGAACAGGCCGGCGGCCAGAAACTCCACCGGTACCAGGGACAGGCCCAGGTTCACGGTGGATTCGCGGCCGCCCATGGCCGCCGCCACATTGGCAAAGGCACCGGCCAGAATGAAGATCATCAGCATGGTGAGGATGTCCACGTTGGCGGCACCCCGGGCAAAGGTGCCGAACTTCTCATTGATGGGGCCCTTGAACATAATGAAGGCCACCAGCACCGCCAGGAACATGGCGGTGACGGAGGGGAACTGGTAAAAGGCCATCTCTACGCCCTTTACCTGATAGTAGATGCCGGCGCCCATGTAGATGAGGATGAACACCGCGAAGGGGAGCAGCGCCAGAGCGCTGGGCCGGTTTTCATTGAGGTTTTTCATAGCAGGTATCCTTTCTTTCTATCCAAACAGCGCCTGCGGCGCAGAAAATGTCCGCGCTGCGAGGACAGCGCGGGCATCCACAAATCGTATGGTATCGTAAAAGGAAACTTTTGTCAACGCGTATTTTCAAAAAATGCGCCATCTGGCTATCTGAGAAATCGATAGCAGGACTATCTGCGGCGGATATCGTATATATCCGTCCGGCGGGCGGAGAGGATAGGCAGCTGCTGCCGGACATCATCCACCCGGGAGAGGTCCAGGTCGACGACGGCGGTTTCCTCGCCGCTGCCGCATTCATGCAGCACCGAGCCCCAGGGGTCGCAGATTAGGGAGTGTCCCCAGGCCACATAGGAGGCGGTCTCGTCCCGGGCGGGGGCGGCGCCTACGGTAAAGCACTGGTTGTCTACCGCACGCTGACGCAGGAGCAGCTCCCAGTGGGCGGGGCCGGTGGTCATGTTGAAGGCCGCGGGGGCCAGCAGGACCCGGGCGCCCTCCAGGGCCATGAGGCGGCACAGCTCCTCAAACCGCAGGTCGAAGCAAATACACAGACCCATTCTGCCATAAGGCGTGTCGAAGAGCGTGATCTCGTTTCCCGGCGACAGGGTGGCGGACTCGCGGAAGGACTGGCCGCCCTGTACATCGATGTCGAACAGGTGCATTTTCCGGTGGCGGGCCACGCAGGCACCTGTGGGGTCGAAAACGTAGGCGGTGTTATAGACTCTGTCGCCGTCCAGCTCGGGGAGGGAACCGCCCACCAGCCAGAGGTTTAGCTCCCGCGCGGCGCGGGAGAGCATCTGATAGGCCGGACCGCCCTCAGGCTCGCCGTAGGCGCGGAAGCAGGCGTTGTCGTAGGGGCAACAGAACATCTCCGGCAGGATGGCCATGTCGGCGCCGCGGACGGAGCGCAGCAGGTCCTCCGCGCGGCGGAGGTTGGCGGCCTTGTCGGCGGCGACGTGCATTTGAATTTGTGCCAGCTTCATGGGGGGACCTCCTTAATACTCGCGCAGGACCAGCTCGGTGACGCCCTCGCTGATGCTGACAAGGCGTTTCACTTGACTGCGCTTGTTGTACACCGTCCACAGCATATCCCGGATGGCGGTGCCGCCCCGGTAGCCGTGGATGAGGCGCAGGCGGTAGACACCGCCGCCGCAGCGGCGCAGCGCCGCGTCGATGGCGATCTGCGCCTGATACGTATTCATGCCGTGGAGATCCAGCTCCATCACGCCGCCCACCATATTGAGCACCTCCGAACTTTTGTTGCTTTTATGATACCGCAAAAGCGTTGAGTTTGCAAGGTGGGCGTGGTATAATACGTCACAAACAGGATACATTTGTGAGGCAATTATGAGAATTCTTGTGCTTTCCGATTCCCACGGGAATGTGGACAATATGGTCCGCGCGGTGGAGCTGACAGCGCCGGACCGGGTGCTGCACCTGGGGGACTGTCAGCGGGACCTGACGGCCCTGCGGGCGAGGTGCCCGGCGCTGCCCATGGAGGGCGTGCCGGGCAACTGCGACTGGGGCAGCTGCGACCAGCCGGAACGGCTGCTGGAGATCGGCGGCGTGCGGATATTCATGCTGCACGGGCATACGCGGAACGTGAAGCGCGCGCCCATGGCCGCCATGTACGCGGCGAAGGAGTACGGCGCGCAGGTGCTGCTGTTCGGCCACACCCATGTGCCGCTGGTGGACAACGACGGTACGCTGCTGACGCTGAACCCCGGCGCGGCGGGGGACCCGCTGCGTCCCACCTGCGGCGTGCTGACCATCGAAAACGGCAGGGCGGACGTGTCCACCCTGCGGCTGTGAAGGGAGTGAAGGCTATGTTCTATATCGGGTGCCATCTGTCCGCCTCGGACGGCTTTCTGGCCATGGGCAGGACGGCCCTGTCCATCGGGGCCAACACATTTCAGTTTTTCACCCGCAATCCCCGGGGCAGCAAGGCCAAGGCCATCGACCCGGCGGACGTGGCGGCGTTTCTGACGCTGGCGGCGGAAAACGGCTTCGGCACGCTGGTGGCCCACGCGCCGTACACCATCAACCCCTGCTCCAAGGACGAGCGCACCCGGGAGTTCGCGCGGATGACGCTTGCGGACGACCTGAAGCGAATGGAGCACCTGCCGGGGAACGTGTACAACTTCCATCCCGGCAGCCACACCGGGCAGGGTATCGAGACGGGTATCGCCCAGATCGCGGAGACGCTGAACGCCATCCTTACGCCGGACCTGCGCACCACCGTGCTGCTGGAGACCATGTCCGGCAAGGGCAGCGAGGTGGGCAGCCGGTTCGAGGAGCTGCGGGAGATCATCGACCGGGTGGCGCTGGCGGACAAGCTGGGGGTGTGTCTGGACACCTGCCATGTGTCCGACGCGGGCTATGACATCGTGGACGATCTGGACGGGGTGCTGACGGAGTTTGACCGGGTCATCGGTCTGGGGCGGCTGAAGGCGGTACACATCAACGACAGCCTGAACCCGCGGGGCGCGCACAAGGATCGCCATGCCCGCATCGGCGAGGGCTGCCTGGGCGCGGAGGCGCTGGGCCGGGTGGTGCGGCACCCCGCGCTGCAGGGGCTGCCCTTTGTGCTGGAGACGCCCAATGAGCTGCCGGGCTACGCCCGGGAGATCGCGCTGCTGAAGGCGCTGCGGGAGGGATGACCGTGCTGCGGCTGTCGGCGCTGGTGATCGTACTGGTCACGGCCATCGGACTGTACAAAAAGGCGTGGCTGCCGGAGAAGCACTGTATCCGCGCCGGGTTCTTCGTGTACTACACGCATCTGAGCAATCTGCTGCTGCTGGTCTATGAGCTGGCGCTGGGCGCCAGCGGGCATGACCCGGGCTGCGGCGCGTTCCGGTGGCTCAGCTCGCCCGGTGTGGCACTGAGCATGACGCTGTGTATCTATGTGACGCACCTGATCTACGCCTTTGTGCTGCTGCCGACCGCCCACCGGCGGGACGATGAGAGCTGGCTGAAGGGACGGTTTTCCTTCGGAAATGTCTGCGTACACTTTATCACACCGGGGCTGACGGTGCTGCAATGGCTGCTGTGGCAGGACAAGGCAGGGCTGACGGTGGGGCACGCCGTCTGGTGGCTGGTGCTGCCGCTGGCGTATTTTGCCTTTGTTATGCTGCGGGCCGGGACCGGCAGGCCTATCGGGCGCACCGGCCAGCTGTACCCCTATCCGTTTCTGGACTATCCCCGGCTGGGGCCGGGGCGGTTCTGGCTGTATGTCACAGCGATCCTGACGTTTTTCTTTGGACTGGGGTGTCTGTTTGTGGGGATCGGGCATTTGCTGGTATAGAGCGTCATGCATGAGCAGCGGACCACTTTTATTGTCCTGCGCTTTTGCACGGCAAAAAGACCGCCGAAGGCGGTCTTTTTTCATGCAAACAAATTCCAGGGCCAGGCGTCCGGCGGGGGACAGGAAACGTCGATGGGCTTGCCGGTGACGGGGTGGGTCAGGGCCAGCCGACAGGACCACAGGGCGGGGGAGCAGTCGGCCTTGCTGCCGTAGCGGATATCCCCCAGCAGGGGCAGCCCGCGGGAGGAGAACTGCACCCGGATCTGGTGGGTACGGCCGGTGTGCAGCTGCACGCGCACCAGCGTCAGACCGTCCGCTTTGCCCTGGACGGTGTAGCTGAGGGACGCCTCACGGACGCCCTTCCGCATACGCTTGACCACATAGCTCTTGTTGTGGGCGGCGTCGCGGAACAGCAGGTCGGTGAGGGTGGCCTCATCCTGCGCCGGCGTGCCCCGGAGGACGGCCAGGTATTCCTTGGTGACGCGGTGCTCGGCGACAGCGGCGGTGAGCTTTCCGGTGACGTCCCGGCGGCGGGAGAACAGCATAACGCCGCCCACCAGCCGGTCCAGCCGGTGGACGGTGGCGATATAGTCGTTCTGCCCAAGGGCGCGGTAGTGCTCACGCAGCAGACCGGGCATACAGGCACCGGCGGGGCTGTCCTCCGACAGGACGCCCACGGGCTTGACGCAGAGGACCAGACAGGGGTCCTCGTAGAGTATACGGATAGGCGCCATATCAGTGGCGGCGGCCGCGGTAGGAGTGGTGGCGGTACTGCTTGCTGCCGGGCTTGCCGTAGCGGCGGTTGCGGCCGTAGAACCGGAACCACAGCACCAGGGCGACGACCAGCACCACCAGCGATAGAACGGCGATGCGGGCGGAGCGCTGGGAGAAGAATTCGCCGATGGTGTGGCGCAGGGACAGGAAGCGGCTGGCGGACACATCGGCCACGGCCAGCAGGGGTACGGTGACATAGGTGGTGTCGCCGTAGCTGACGGTGATCTCGCCCAGGCGGTCGCCGGCGGCGATGGGGGCCAGCGCCGTCTCGTTATCCAGCGTGACGGTGCGGGTCAGGGCGCTGACATCCAGATCCTTGGGCAGCATGGCGTCGGCGCTCTCCGCCGGGTGGACGGCCACGGTGGAGACCTGCTTGCTCAGGGCCACGGGGACCTCCTGGATCAGCTCGTTCTCGTCCAGCACCTGCTGGGGGGCAAAATTGTCGAAGCCCCAGTCGAACAGGCGGGCCGTTTCGGTGAAGCTCTCCACGATATAGCCGGAGCCGTTCTCCTTTTCGACCTTCTCCGCGCCCAGCACCACGCTGATGAGCGTGCGGCTGCCGCGGACGGCGGAGGAGACAAGGCACTGGCCGGCGGCGTCGGTGCTGCCGGTCTTGATGCCCTGGGCGCCGGAGTACAGATAGCCCGCCAGACGCCAGTTGGAGATCAGGGCGTTGGTGCTGTGGAGCACGCGCTCCTCCTCGGTCTTGTTGGTGGGCGGTATCTCATAGGACTTGGTGTTCACCATGGTCATAAAGTCCTCGTGCTTCATGGCCTCGCGGGTGATGAGATACAGATCGTAGGCGGAGGAATAGTGGCCGGACTGGGTCAGGCCGGTGGTGTTGGCAAAGTGGGTGTTCTTGCACCCCAGCTCCTGGGCGCGCTGGTTCATGCGCTCCACAAAGGCGTCCACGCTGCCGCACAGCGTCTCGCCCAGGATGTTGCACGTCTCGTTGGCGGAGATGACCAGCATACAGTACAGCAGCTGCTCCACCGTCAGCGTTTCACCCTCCACGATGTCGGCGGTGCTGCCGTCCTCCGGCAGGCCGCGCAGGGCGCTGGCGGTGGCGGTGACCTGCTGGTCCAGCCGCAGCTCGCCCCGGTCGATGGCCTCGAAGATCAGCAGGGCGGACATGATCTTGGTGGTGCTGGCGATGGACAGCTCATCGTGGCTGTTCTTGTCATAGAGTACCGTGCCGGTCTCGGCCTCCACCAGCAGCGCGGCCTTGGCGCGGATGGCCGGATCCTCCAGCGCGGCGGCGGGAACGGTCAGAATACCGCACAAAATCAGGGCGGATAAAAAAACAGCAATAAAACGACGGATTTTCATGTGACTTTTTCTCCATGTATGCTATAATATAGGGGGACGGCCCCGTCCGGAGCGTGGGGCCGGTATGTACATCACCTATTATAAGCAAAAGAGGCGGGGTAGTCAACTGTGGGAAAGCGGATAAAATTGACAAAGACAGACGTGTTCCTGCTGGGGCTGACGGTGCTGTTCGTTCTGGCGATGGCACTGACGTGGCTGCTGACGCCGCGGCAGGCGCGGGGCGGCTATGACATCAGCGCTGTGCCGCCGGAGGAGACTGCGCCCGCGCTGCTGAAGGTGAACATCAACACCGCGGGGGTGGAGGAGCTGGACGGCCTGCCGGGGATCGGCCCGGTGCTGGCCCAGCGGATCGTGGACGAACGGGAGGCCAACGGGCCCTACACCGGCGCGGAGGACCTGACGCGGGTGGAGGGTATCGGACAGGCCATCGTGGAGAGCATACAAGATCACATCATAACGGAGGATACGCAGGAATGAAGATATTGGTGGTAGACGACGAGAAGCTGCTGGTCAAGGGCATGAAGTTCAATCTGGAGAACGAGGGGTACGAGGTGATGACCGCCTACGACGGCGCGGCCGCCGTGGAGCTGGAGAAGAAGGAGAACTTCGACCTGATCGTCATGGACGTGATGATGCCCGGGCTGTCCGGCAGCGACGCCTGCATGAAGATACGGGAGTTTTCCGACGTGCCCATCATCATGCTGACCGCCCGCAGCGAGGACAGTGACAAGCTGATGGGCTTCGCCTGCGGCGCGGACGACTATGTGACAAAGCCCTTTAACATTCTGGAGCTGAAGGCCCGTATCCGGGCGCTGCTGCGGCGGTCCATGAACGGGAACCAGGCGGCACAGAGCCGCCAGCGCACGCCGCTGCTGACCGTGGGCGATCTGAGCCTGGACACGGAGCAGCGGGTGGCCCTGCGGGACGGAAAGACCATCGACCTGACCGCAAAGGAGTACGACCTGATCGAGCTGCTGATGAAAAACCCCAGGCGGGTATACAGCCGGGAGAGCCTGATGGACCTGGTGTGGGGCTATTCCTACGCCGGAGATTATCGGACGGTGGACGTGCACATCCGGCGGCTGCGGGAAAAGCTGGAGCCGGACCCCGCCAACCCGGTATACATTATGACGAAGTGGGGAGTTGGTTACTATTTTAAGGGAGAAGAACAGCCCACCGTGTGACACGGCGGCAATGAATACGGACCAGACCCCGCAGGCGCAGACTCCGCGGCAGCGCCTGGGCCTCGGTATGCGTAAGCTGCGGGGCAAGGCGACGCTGCAGCTGAAGTTCAGCCTGAGCTATATCCTGGTCATCGCGGCGGTGCTGATCCTGCTGAACTCCTATCCGCTGCTGGTGAGCCAGAACATGATGGTGACCTCCAACCAGAACAACCTGAAGAGCACCGCGAAGGTCATCGAGTCGGCGCTGATGGGCTTGGAGAAGCTGACGGTGGAGAACGTGCAGGCGGCGCTGGAGGGACTGGACGAGTCCGGCGCGGCGCGTATCATGGTGACCAACAGCGCGGGACTGGTGCTGTACGACACCCGGCAGGGCAGCAACGCCGTGGGCGAATACGCGCTGTACTCCGTGGTGGCGGTGGCCCTGCGAGGACAGGACGCCAGCTATTGCAGCTACGACGGCACGGCGTTTTTGAGCCGCGTGGCCACGCCGGTGGTGTACCACAACCAGATCGTGGGCGCGGTGTACGCCTATGACTACGACACGGAGCAGTCGGAGCTGCTGGAGACGTTCCGGCACAACCTGCTCATTATCTCGCTGCTGATCGCCCTGCTGGTGGCGGGGCTGAGCATCGTGCTCAGCCAGATGCTGACCCGGCAGATCAGCGGGCTGTTGCAGGCCATCCGCAAGGTGCGCGAGGGCGCGTACAGCCACCGGGCTGACGCCAGCGGCACCGACGAGATCGCCCAGATCGCGGCGGAGTTCAACAGCCTGACGGACCGATTGCAGACCACGGAGAACGCCCGGCGGCGGTTCGTCTCCGACGCCAGCCATGAGCTGAAAACGCCGCTGGCGGGCATACGGCTGCTGACGGATTCCATTTTGCAGACGGACCACATGGACGAGGCGACCACCAAGGAGTTCGTCACCGACATCGGGCGGGAGGCGGAACGGCTGAGCCGCATCACCGAGAACCTGCTGCGGCTGACGCGGCTGGACAGCGGCGTGGTGCAGCAGCCCTATCCCGTGGCGGTGGGGCCGGTGCTGGAGCGCGTGGAGCGTATGCTGACCATGGTGGCCGGGGAGAAGGGCGTGACCATCTCTGGTACGGCGGACGAGGACGCCGTGGCACTGGCCACCGACGACGATGTACATCAGATCCTGTACAACCTGATGGAGAACGCCATCAAGTACTCCGCCGCCGAGGGCGGCTTCGTCCGGGCGGAGGCCCATGTGGACGGAGACAAGGTGGTGCTGACGGTCAGCGACAACGGCATCGGTATACCGGACGAGGATCTGCCGCATATTTTCGACCGGTTCTACCGGGTGGATAAGATGCGCTCGCGGGAGGTGGGCGGCACGGGACTGGGGCTGTCCATCGTGAAGGACACCATCGAGAACCGGGGCGGCACCATCTCCGCCGGCCACGGCGCGGACGGCGTGGGCACGGTGTTCACCGTGTATCTGCCGCTGGCGGAAAGGGGGGAGGAGGCGTGAAAAAGCGTATCATTTCCCTGCTGCTGGCGGTGGTGCTGGCGGCGAGCCTGTGCGCCTGCGGCGAGCAGCAGACGGCGGACGGCGGGAGCCTGCGGCTGTACTGCCCGGCGGACCTGAGCGAGCAGAACAAGTCCGCCGGCGGCGGAGACGCCGTGCAGGGCATCGCCATCCCCTGGACGGAGATCACCGCCGGGGACCGGGGACGCCAGCAGCAGGCGCAGTACATCATGGAGCTGCTGCTGGGCGGCTGCACGGCGGAGGGGTTCATCGCGCCCATGCCGGAGGGGACGCAGCTGCTGAGCTGCACCGTCACCGGCGGCACAGTGTCGGTGGACATGAGCAGCGAATACGATCAGCTGATCGGCATTGACCGGACCATCGCGGACTACTGCATCACGCTGTCGCTGATGCAGCTGGACGGCATTTACGCCGTGCGGCTGACGGTGGCGGGCGAGCTGCCTGCGGACCGGACCGGCGAGGTGTACACCTCCGAGGAGGTGCTGCTGACCAGCCCGGACGACGTGGTGCGGACGGTGAAGGTGCAGCTGTACTTCCCGGACAGCAGCGGCACGCTGGTGGGCGAGGAGCGCCGGCTGACGGTGTATGAGGGGGAGACGGTGGCCCAGGCGGTGGTGAAGGCGCTGACGGAACGGCCGTTGGACAGCTACGCGGACCTGTACCCGCTGCTGCCGGATGGCTTTACGGCCCTGAGCGCCAGCACGGAGGAGGGGATATGCTACCTGAACCTGCCGGGGAGCGTGGCGTCGCTGCTGCCGGAGGACGCGGAGGCGCAGAACCGCATGATACAGGGGCTGGTGGACTCGCTGTGCTCACTGGAGGAGGTGACGCAGGTGCAGCTGATGCTGGACGGCGAGTACCAGCTGATGCTGGGGAGCGTTCCCATCAGCCGGCCCATACTGCCCACGGGCGGCGTACAGCCCATGGCGGAATAACCGAAAACAGCCGGACTTTTGCACAAAAAGTCCGGCTGTTTTTGCACTTTATACCCAAAAATAAACCATTCCCTCCCTGCATATTGTTTCGTTTGCGAAAAAATGATATAAAGGTCAGGTAAAACTGTGTGCCAGGGGGTATACCCCCGAGGACGTTTCAGCGCCGCTGAAACGAGGGGCCCTGGCCGAAGAAAAGGAGAGAGTACGATGAAGAAACTGGTCAGTCTGCTGCTGGCGTTGGTGATGACGCTGGGAGTGTGTACGAATGTGTGGGCAGAGGGGGGACCTCCTGCGCCCACCGGAAATACCGGAACAAGTACAAATTATTCAGATGTCGGGAATGATGCTGCAAATAACTTTATCAGGACTTACATTGTATTTGACCAGGTAAATGGCGGTATGTTTCCGGCTATTAAAGGAACAACTTTCGGGCAGACCGGAGGTTTTCCTGCGGAGTCTATTTCTGCGGCGGAGGAAGCGCTGAGAGTGTATACTGCACTTGCAGAAGAGGCTAAAGCTGCGCTTGATACGCTGAAGATTTCAGATGGTATGCAGTTGCTGTATTTCAGGGAGATGATGCAATACTATCAGAAACGAGTAAGCGGGGGCCCTGATACGCCAAAAGATGAGCAAGGTGGACAGGTGGATATTGACCAGGCGTTGAAGGACGCCGGTTATACGGCGCCTGTGCTGCAAAGCGAGGGGAATGCAGGGGATTTTTATATTACGTTTCCGAAGGAACTCACAAGGGGAACGGACTACGAGTACAACTATGCGGACGGTGTGCTGACGGTCACGGTGCTGAAGGGCTCCGAGGAACACTGGCTGGCGGCGGCGAAGGCGAACGATGTAAATGTCCGTATTATACTCAAGAATACCAAGAAGGCAAATCGAATTGCAGATTTCAACGGCAATGATGAGAGAGCTGCGTTAAGCTTTATAAATGAGCCGCAAGTGCAAAGATTTAATGATGTTGGTGACGAGAGGGGCTATTCCCGTCCTATGGCAGCGGTAAACCAGCAGGATGGAGTGTTGAGCGTTACAGCCAGCAACAGGCACAGCGGCATACGGACATTTGTAATGTGGGGGAATGCGGCAGATGAAGGCAACCAAGTTACTGTCGTCAAGAAGTCTGCGATCATTGTGTACATCATTGTGGAAGGGGAAAATAACTTCCACTACTCGGCGAGTTTAGAGGATCCGCAGGGCTCTGAAAGTGTGGACAATAAGCAGATCGAGTCAGTGAGCTTTGAGAAACCATTAGACTGGATGTATTGGATGGAGCCCGGCACGGTGTTTGCAACGCCAAAGGGTGGAAAAACGGTGACTGAAACTCTTGGGCAGCAGGCAACACCGCCCGCAGCGTTGGGACAGGCGGTCATCACGGCTCCGGCCGAGGGTTATTCTCTGGCCTTAAGTGAATGCACTGCATCCGGGGACAGCAGAACGTTGTCGGCGAACGAGAATTCCTCTGATTTGAGCAGATGTTTGGTAGATATCTATGCGCCGAGTGGTGAGCCCGTAAGTTTAAAATGTGTGCTGGTCTGGGCGAGTAAAACCGGAGAGAAAATCAATCAGCAGTTGAATATTATGGTGCGGAATGGGTCTAAGCTGGATACGCTTGAGAAGCCGGTATCTGTACCAGATTCTGTGCCGAATGCAGGAAGCGGGATCAACGTTATCTATGAGAACGGATATTTCTACACCATGTTTGACGGCCAGACGCTGCCGACATACGAGCAGCTGCAGCAGGGTGTCACGCTCAGCCCCGGCGCGGATATTGCAGAGAAGGTGACACATTTCCGTGTAACACCTCTTTCCAATGAGTCGGCTATACTTGATGCGGATACACTCGGAAGAATGACAAGTGCCTTTACGGATGCATATGTGCCCGAAGAATATGATGAGAATACCGCGGTTATGGTGCGCTTTGCGGAAGTGGACTTCAAGGCTGTGGGAGATATTCAGGTAGGGTATACCTTTGATTTGGACTATCGCCATAGATTGGTACAGTGGCTGCAACAAGAGGATGACGGTACGTATGAAGTGCTGGGCTATACCTATGTCTGCGGCCGGAACGATTCCTTTGTGCAGACTACCATAACGAATGCGGAGAGCAACGCAAAAGAATCTGACAAACCCTATATCATCGGAAAAGACGGCGAGAAGTTTAAGTGCGACCGCTATCCCCAGCAGGGAGAGGGCAAAGACAAGCAGTACTTCCAATTTACGCTTATTGGTGGACAGGGGCGCGAGAACGGGAAGTATGTTGTCTATGTTCCCTATTCCTATTTTGGTATGACGGCTGTTGACGGCGCGGCGCGAAAGGCACGCGGTGAGTATCCGACGATCAAGCACTACGACAACAACCACGAACTCCGCGAGGAATTCAAGGGTGAATACACCGAGTACGGCATCAAATTTGAAGTGAGTAGCTTCTCCCCGTTTGTGATCAGCACGGCGGCGCAGAGCACCTCCGGCAGCGGCGGCGGGTACTACTACGGCGGCGCGTCCACGCCCAGCATCTCCGCGGTGAAGACGGCGGCGGACGCCAGGAGCGCCACGGACTATACCTCCGGCATCTACGGGCTGACGTTCCGCAGCACCGCGGCGTTCAGCGGCTTTAAGGGCGTGCAGGTGGACGGCAAGACCATCGCCGCGGCCAACTACGTGGCCGAGGACAACGGCGGCATCGAGGTCTATCTGAAGGCGGTGTACCTGCGGACGCTGAAGGACGGGCGGCACACGGTGACCATCCTGTCCGACGCGGGCAGCGTGACGATGAACTTCACCATCGGCGGGGTGGACAGCCCCACCACGTTCGACGCGGGCATCGGGGTCTATGTGGGCATGGCGCTGGCGTCTGTGGGCGGCATGGCCTGGATGCGGAGAAGGAAGCGCTGATCGCGCCGGCCATACGGCGGCCTACGATCAGCACCCCGGCTTCGCCGGACCGATCGTGCAGCATACGACAAAGTACCCCCGGCGAAGCCGGGGGCACTTTTTTGAAATCAGCTATTGCAAAAACGCGAAAATGTGGTATCATACGTGCGAGCGCCGCACTCTGCTGGACGGAGGCGGCAGCAGGAGGTAAAACTATGAATAACGAAACGAAGCGCGGGACCTATTCCGTGCAGGACCTGGTACGCATTTCCGTGCTGGTGGCGATCATGCTGCTGCTGGAGGTGACGGGCCTGGGCATGATCAAGATGCCGGGGCTGGAGATCACGCTGCTGATGGTGCCGGTGATCGTGGGCGCCATCGTCATGGGGCCGGCCAGCGGCGCCATTCTGGGCGGCGTGTTCGGCTGCATCAGCTTCTGGGAATGCTTCGGCAGGAGCCAGTTCGGCGCGGTGCTGCTGGGCATCAACCCCATCTACACGTTCCTGGTGTGCGTGCCCACCCGTATTCTGGCGGGCTGGCTGTGCGGCGTGGCCTTCAAGGGCCTGAACAAGCTGGACAAGACGAACCTGTGGTCCTTCGGCGCGGCGGGCCTGATCGGCGCGCTGTGCAACACGGCGCTGTTTATGTCCACCCTGTGCCTGTGCTTCTACAACACGGAGTATATCCAGGGGTTTGTGGCCGCCCTCGGCAGCGCCAACGCGTTCCTGTTCGTCATCGCTTTTGTGGGCGTGAACGGCCTGGTGGAGGGCGTGGTGTGCCTGATCACCGGCGCGGCTATCGCCAAGGCGGTGGTGTACAGCCGCGGCAAGCTGGCCGCCCGCAAGACCAACGCGTAAGACGGGAGGCGCGCGTATGCTGCTGGCTTTGGACGTGGGAAACACCCATGTGGTCGTGGGATTGATGGAGGGGCGCGAGGTGCGCCGCAGCTTCCGCATCGCCACGCGGCGGGACAACGCCGTGGGCGATTACGCCGTGGCGCTGAGCCAGCTGTTGGAGCTGGCGGAGGTGGACAGGCGGGAGGTGGAGCAGGTCATCATCTCCTCGGTGGTGCCGCCGGTGACCCGGGCCCTGCAGGGCGCGGCACGGCTGCTGACCGGAAAGGAGCCGCTGGTGGTGGGCGGGAATGTCCGCTGCCGCGTACCGGTGCGGATCAAGCGGCCGGAGACGCTGGGCGCGGACCTGCTGACCGCCGCCGTGGGCGCGCTGGATATGTATCAGCCGCCGCTGCTGCTGGTCGACATGGGCACCGCCACCACGGTGACAGTGCTGGATGAGCAGGGAGCGTTCCGGGGCGGAGCCATCCTGCCGGGGGCAAACCTGGCGCTGTCGTCCCTGTCGGGCGGCACGGCGCTGCTGCCGGACATCCCGCTGGCGGTGCCGGAGAGGGCCATTGGCGACGACACGCTGACGTGTATGCAAAGCGGGTGCGTGCTGGGCTCGGCGCTGCTGCTGGACGGGCTGATCGACCGGATGGAGGCCGAGCTGGGCCGGAGGGCCACGGTGGTGGCTACCGGCGGCATCGCGCCGGTGATCGCGCCGGCGTGCCGGCACGAGATGCACATGGCCGCGGACCTGATCCTGCGGGGCCTGGCCGTGCTGTATGAGCAGAATAAGTGAAGGAAAGAAGAACGCCTCCGGCATGGCCGGAGGCGTTCTTATCGTATTTCAACGGTCACTTCAGCAGGTTGAAGGTCATGACGGCGGCGCCGAGGACCACCAGCACTACGCCGGTGGCGCGGTTCAGCGTTTTGGGTTCGGCCCTGTTGGCAAATACCGCGGCGATGCGGGCCCAGATCAGCGTGAACACCACGCACAGCGCCAGCACCGTCCAGTCCGGCGCGCCGCCGATGGTGAAGTGGGAAATGGCGCCGGTCAGGGCGGTGAAGGTCATAATGAACACGCTGGTGCCCACGGCGGTCTTCAGCTCATAGCCCAGCACTGTGGTCAGGATCAGCAGCATCATCATGCCGCCGCCTGCGCCCACAAAGCCGCAGATGAAGCCGATGACGATACCGCAGACCACGGACTGGACGGCGCGCTTTTTCGCGGAGACGCCCAGCATGGCCTCCTTGGTGGTCATAACGGGGCGGACGATGAACTTGACGCCCAGCAGGAACGTCATGACGACCGAGAAGCTTCCCATGGTGCGGGAGGGCACCAGGCTGGCGATATAGCTGCCCGCCACGGTGAACAGCAGCACGGTGACCATCATAATGATGCCGTTCCGGATGTCCAGGTTCTTGTTTTTGTGGTAGGTGTAGGCGGAGACGGCGCTGGCCAGCACGTCGGAGGCAAGGGCGATGCCTACCGCCATGTAGGGGTCCATGCCCAGAAATGTGATGAGCATGGGGCTGATGACCGCCGCGGCGCTCATGCCCGCGAAGCCGGTGCCCAGGCCCGCGCCCATGCCGGCGAAGAAGGTGACGGCCAGTATCGTGATGAATTTCATGCGGTGTTCCTCCGATGAACGCCCCCGGCGGCGCCGGGGGCGTTTCGCTTATTCTCTGTTCAGAATGTCCATGAATTCCTCGCCGGTGATGGTCTCCTTCTCGTACAGGAAGGCGGCCAGCTCGTCCAGCTTGGCGCGGTTGTCCGTGAGGATCTTCAGGGCTTTTTCGTGCTGCCGCTTCACCAGCGCCACCACCTGCCGGTCGATCTCCGTCTGGGTCTCGGCAGAGCAGGCCAGGGACGTGTCGCCGCCCAGGTACTGGTTCTGCACCGTCTCCATGGCCACCATGTCGAAGTCCTTGCTCATGCCGTAGCGGGTGATCATAGCCCGGGCCAGCTTGGTGGCCTGCTCGATGTCGTTGCTGGCACCGGTGGTGATGGAGCCGAACACCGTCTCCTCGGCGGCGCGGCCGCCGGTGAGGGTGGCGATCTTGTTCTCCATCTCCTCCTGGGACATCAGGTAGTGGTTGCCCTCCTCCACCTGCATGGTATAGCCCAGGGCACCGGAGGTGCGGGGCACGATGGTGATCTTCTGCACGGGGGCGGAATTGGTCTGCTTGGCCGCCACCAGCGCGTGGCCGATCTCGTGGTAGGCCACGATATGCTTCTCGTGATCGGTCATAATGGCGTTCTTCTTCTGATAGCCGGCGATGACCACCTCGATGCTCTCCTCCAGGTCCGCCTGCGTGGCGAAGCGACGTCCGTCACGGACGGCCCGCAGCGCGGCCTCGTTGACGATATTGGCCAGCTCCGCGCCGGAGGCGCCGGAGGCCATACGGGCGATCTTGTTGAAGTCCACGTCCTCGGCCACCTTGATCTTTTTGGCGTGGACCTTCAGAATGGCCTCGCGGCCCAGCAGGTCGGGCAGCTCCACGGGGACGCGGCGGTCAAAGCGGCCGGGCCGGGTCAGGGCCGGGTCAAGAGACTCCGGGCGGTTGGTGGCCGCCAGAATGATGACGCCGGTGTTGCCCTCGAAGCCGTCCATCTCGGTGAGCAGCTGGTTCAGCGTCTGCTCGCGCTCGTCGTTGCCGCCGTACTGGCCGCCGCTGCGCTTCTGGCCGATGGCGTCGATCTCATCAATGAACACGATGCAGGGGGCCTTCTCCTTGGCCTGCTTGAACAGGTCGCGGACCTTGCTGGCGCCCATGCCCACGAACATCTCTACGAATTCGGAGCCGGACATGGAGAAGAAGGGCACGTTGGCCTCGCCGGCCACAGCCTTGGCCAGCATGGTTTTGCCGGTGCCCGGAGGGCCCACCAGCAGCACGCCCTTAGGCATGGACGCGCCGATCTCCTGATACTTGCTGGGATCGTGGAGGTAGTTGACGATCTCCGTCAGGTTCTCCTTGGCCTCGTCCTCGCCGGCCACATCGGCAAACTTGATGCCCTCGGCGGACTTGACGTAGACCTTGGCGTTGGACTTGCCCATATTGAACATCAGGGAGTCGCTGCCGCCCATTTTCTTCATCAGGCTGCGGGAGATGACCTGGCCGATGGCGATAAAGATCACCAGCGGCAGGACCCACCCCAGGATATCCGTCAGCAGGGAGGTCTGCTCGATCTCCTCGCCGGTGGTGGAGATGCCGGCGTTCAGCAGGCGCTGGACCAGGTCGTCGTCGGGGACGATGGCGGTCTTGTAGATGGTTTTGCCGTCGGTGGAGGTGAAGAGGATGCGGTTGCTCTGCTGCTGGATCTCCACCTGACCGATCTCGTTCTTCTCGGTCATGGAGACGAAGGTGTTGTAGTCCACCTCCTTGATCTGGTGCTCCGCCAGCCAGGGCATGGCCAGCAGGTTGAACAGCAGCACCAGCAGTACCACGATCATGTAGTAGTAGATCAGGGGTTTCTTGGGGGATTTGACCTCATTCATGGTAAGGCTCCTTTGTTTTGCATTTGTTTTGCATTGTTTTGCATTGTTTTTCTTTCTTTGATGAATTACCCTACCACATTTTGCCCGAAGTGTCTATAAGCAAATCCACGAAAACTGCGGAAAAACCCCGTTCCGGAGGCCGGAACGGGGCAAAATTTACGTTTGTGACACAATTAAAGCGCGGCGAACAGACGGCTTCCGCTGCGGCGGAGCCAGCGCAGCAGCACCAGCGTCAGCACGACGGTCAGCACTGTCCAGGCCAGCAGATACCACGCCGCGCCCATGTCTGCGCCGAACAGGTAGTACAGCACGCCGACAAGGGCGGCGTACACCCAGCCACCCAGCATGGCAAGCAGCACCGTCAGGCGCTGCTTGATGACGGTGATCTCATTGGTCCAGACCAGGTTGGGGCGCTTCAGGTCCATGGTCAGGCCGAAGGCTGCCGACAGCCACACGAAAGCCTGAGGCAGCGCTATCAGCAGGAGGGCCAGCGGCAGGGCGGGGCGGACGGCCAATAGTACCAGTACAGAGGTGACTGCCATGGGGATACCCGTCACCAGCACCTGTACCAGCAGCTTGGCGCGCAGTACCTGCCACGGTGTTACCGGCAGGGACTGTGCCAGCCACAGGTTTTTCCCCTCCAGGGAGATGGAGGAGGAAGCCATGTCGTTCATGGAGCCTACCAGGCACAGGGCGGCGCACAGCATCGTGGCCAGAAGACCGGAAGCCTCGTCGCCGGCCATTTCGTATATAACAGGCAGCAGGTCGCTGCACTTTACCAGCAGCAGCACGCCCAGAATGGGCAGCATGATCGTGCCCAGGCCGCAGTTGAGCATATAGTTGGGGCTGGCGGTGAAGCGGCCCAGCTCCTTACGCAGCAGGGCGGCGGGTACGCCGGCGGCCTTGACGGCCGTCTCCTTATAAACGGCCTTGGCACCGCCGTTGTTGGCGGTGGCGATGGACAGGAACGTGCGGCTGAGCAGCAGGTATGTGAGTGCGCACAGCGCCGCCGTCACGGCCAGCACCACCACGACAGCCAGATAGTCGCCGGCGCCCATACGGCCCATGAGGTACAGGGGGTAGGCGCTGCCGCGGATGGCTGCGCCCACCTCATTCAGGTGCAGCATCAGCTGCTCGATCAGCTCGTTGGCCCGGAAGCACACCATATAGTACAGGGCAAAGAACGCCAGCGCGATCACGGTAGTGAGGATATTCTTGCGTTTCAGCTTGCTGTGGATCTTGGCCACCACCCAGCCCAGCAGGCAGGAGAGCACCAGCACCAGCAGGGATACGGCCAGCACCAGCGCGATGCCGCCCAGCACAGTGGCGGCGGTCAGCACACCGACGATCCAGTAGACGATGACGCAGGGCAGCAGGATCACGCCGGAGAACATCAGGCCCATCAGGTATACACCCAGCAGCCGGGAGGCCAGAATGGCCCGCACGGGGATGGGCAGCGACAGCAGCAGGTCGTTGTCCTTGGCCTGGTACAGGCCGGAGAACGTGTTGAACACGCTGCCGAACACGCCCATCAGCACACCGACCAGGGCAAAGAGGGTGAAGTACAGCCAATCCAGACCGGCCTCGTGCAGGGGGGCGCACAGACCGATGGAGAACAGCGTGAACATACCGCCGATAACACCCACCATCAGCAGGACATACAGCACGATCAAGCCAACGGTGCTTGCCTTGGACCGGGGTTTGTTCTTTTTCGCGTCGTAGAAGTAGCTGCGGAAGATCTCGAACAGCTGCTTTTTCAGCAATAATCTGACCATCACTCCGCCTCCAGCTCCAGGAAGACCTCCTCCAGGGAGTCGTCGCCCTTGACCTCCTCCATGGTGCCGGAACGGATGAGCCGGCCGCCCTTGATGATAGCCACCTTGTCGCAGAGCTTCTCCGCTACCTCCAGCACGTGGGTGGAGAAGAAGATGGCGCCGCCGTTGTCGCAGACCTCGCGCATCATGCCCTTGAGCAGGTGGGCGGCCTTGGGGTCCAGGCCCACGAAGGGCTCGTCCATGACGATGACCTTCGGGTCGTGGAGCCACGCGGCGATGATGGCCAGCTTCTGCTTCATGCCGTGGGAATAGGCGGCGATGGGCTGGGCCAGGTCATTTGTTAGCTCAAAGGCATCCGCGTAGGTGCGGATACGCTCCTGACGGGTCTGGGCGTCCACGCCGAATATGTCGGCGATGAAGTTCAGATACTTGATGCCGGTCATGTAGTCGTACAGGTCCGGATTATCGGGGATGTAGGCCATCTCCCGCTTGCAGCCCAGGGGATTGGCCTTGATGGATCGGCCGTCGATGGTGATCTCGCCCTGGTCGAATTGCAGGATACCCACCACGGATTTCAGCGTGGTGGTCTTGCCGGCGCCGTTATGGCCGATGAAGCCGTAGATCTCGCCGGGGGCGATGTGCAGCGTCAGATCGTCTACAGCTTTCTTCTCGCCGTAGGTCTTGGTCAGGTGTTGAATGTCCAGCATGGGGTCTGTTCCTCCTATTTCTCTCCTAAGCTTCTATTGTGCGGCATCATCAGCCGCGGCTGCGGCTGATAATGCGGACGATGCCCATAACGGCGGCGTACAGCACGCCGGCCACGGCCCAGATGATCCAGCTGTACTGTGGCTGGCCGTTGCCGTGGGGGCCGTAGGTGTACAGCAGGAACACCGCCGTGGCGGTGAGCCAGTAGATCATGGTGACGGTGCCCATCAGCTTGTGGTGCTTTTTCTGGGGACGGGTGTAGTCGCCCTCCTCCAGCAGCTGCTCCATGGCGCCCTGATACACGCCGGCTGTGACCAGGGCCAGACAGCCGATAGCCACCAGCACCAGCAACGCGCAGACAGCGGCGATATAGAGCAGGTCGCTGCCGTTTATGCACATGGCGGCGAACAGCGGTACGGCGGCCAGCACACACAGCACCACGCCCACGGTGACGAGCCGGGTATGGGTCTCCTTGTACTCCTGCTGCCGCTGGTGCACCATGCCCTCTACACCGTACTCCGTCTCGAAGGGTTCCTCCTCCAGAAACTTATAGTCCTTTGCCTCCGCGCCTGTCCGCAGGAAGATGCTCACAGCCAGTGCTACAAGCGCCAGCAGCACGCACAGGCCGATGCCGCTGGCGGCATTTTCGGAGATGTGGAAGCGCTGCACCTCGCTCATGCCGGACAGCAGGATCAGCGTGACCGGGGAGATGATGCACAGGGCGGTGGCTATGGCGATCTTCGGCGCGGCGGCCTTACGCAGGGCCAGGTAGGCGGAGGCCTGCTCCATGGTGACGCGGCGCAGGGGCGTGTCGTCGTCCTGGGCCGCGGCACAGGGCGTTTCCTCCTCCAGTTCGTCCTTCAGCAGGAAGTCGGTGGAGACGCCGAACAGGCGGCTCATCATCACGACCTTATCCATATCGGGCACGGACTGTGCGCCCTCCCATTTGGATACGGACTGGCGGGTGACGCCCAGCTTCTCAGCCAGGTCCTCCTGGCTCCAGCCTGCCTTTTTCCGCAGGGACACGATCTTGTCAGCTAAAATCATAGGTATGCTCTCCTTCCGTATGACGGCGGGTGCCGCCGTTTGGTTTTGATGGCGCTATCATACGGGTTTTGCCGGTTGCGGTCTATAAACCGGGGCTGGAAATGTGTCAACCGGCGGTTGCGTTTCGGATTTTTGGGCAGTTTTTCTCTTTTGCTACAGGCTTATTGTACGCGAAAACGTTTTCACTGTCAACTTACAGGAGTGTAAGATTTTATTAAGATATGTGCAAAAAAGGGCCGCCCGACGGGCGGCCCTTCTGTATTTTGCTATTCCTCCGTGAAATGCACGTGGTTGAAGATGTGGTCCTGACAGAAGCAGTGGTACCCGGCGCACTTGCTGCAGTAACGGAATTGCAGCTCGGGGTAGTCGGTATCCGTGCGGCCGCAGACGGCGCACTTGTGGCGATACCCCTGCTGCTGGGCCTGCTTGGCCTGCTGCTGTTGGGCCTGACGGAACTGGACGGTCTTGCGGGAGTTCTGGTATTTGGCGCGCTCCTTCAGGTAGTGGACCTCCGGCCAGATGAATACGGCGAAGTTCAGCAGGGCCACGATGGGCAGTACCACACCGGCCCAGTTGTGGGCGCCGATGGCCTTGATGATGTCGAAGGCGAACAGTGCGCCGTCCAGGTACGCCAGCCACTTCATCTTCACGGGGAGGATGAAGAACAGCAGCACCGTGGTGTTCGGGAACAGGAAGGCAAAGGCGAAGAACATGGACAGGTTCACATAGTCGGTGCCTGCCACCGTCAGGTAGGGGTTGCCGGTAATGAGACTGGCCAGCACCACGCCCAGCACCGTCAGCAGCGCGCCGCTGATGTAGTACAGATTAAATTTGGCCGTGCCCCACTGGCGCTCCAGCGTGGAGCCGATCCAGTAATAGAAATAGAGGCTGATCAGCAGGGCGAGGGGACTGGAGTAGCCGGGCACGAACACAAAGGTTACCAGCCGCCACACCTCACCGTGGAGCAGGGCGTTGAGATTGAAGGTCAGGAAGCTCAGGGCGTTGGCGTCGTTGGCCTGGGTCAGCAGCATGAGCACATAGACCGCCGCGTTGCCGATGACGATGACACGCATGAGGTTGGGGATGCCGAACCGGGGATGGGCGGCGCAGAAGCGCTGCACCCCGTCATAGAGTTTTTTCAAGGGGAGTGTCCTCCTGTGTACAAATTGTGTTCAGTATAACGCATAACGGCGGAAAAGTCATGTCATTTTTTTGAACAATGGCAAAGTTTCCGTACAGTTGAATTATTTGCAAAAATCATGGAAATGCTATTGACAATGCTAAAAAAACTGTTACAATATGCTGTACAAGTAAATACCTTATCAAGAGTGGCGGAGGGACCGGCCCGATGAAGCCACGGCAACCTGTTTTTTCAAGGTGCCAAATCCGGCGAACGAATCGAAAGATGAGGATGAGCAAAGAAGCACAGCGCTCTGTCGGTTCGGCAGAGCGCTTTTTTCAATGACCATCCGCGAGATGAAAGGAGAAAAAATCATGGCAAGACATCTGTTTACCTCTGAGTCCGTTACCGAAGGGCATCCCGACAAGGTATGCGACCAGATCAGCGACGCGGTGCTGGACGCGATCTTTGAGCAGGACCCCAATGGCCGCGTGGCCTGCGAGACCTGCGCCTCCACCGGCCTGATCCACATCATGGGCGAGATCACCACCAGCTGCTATGTGGATATCCCCAAGATCGCCCGCCAGGTGGTGCTGGACATCGGCTACAACTCCTCCGAATGCGGCTTTGACGGCAACACCTGCGCCGTTATCACCAACATCGACGAGCAGTCCGGCGATATCGCCCTGGGCGTGGACAAGAGCTACGAGGCCAAATCCACCGGTAAGAGCGAGCTGGACAACGGCGCCGGCGACCAGGGCATGATGTTCGGCTATGCCTGCAACGAGACGCCGGAGCTGATGCCCCTGGCTATCTCCATCGCCCAGAAGATGGCCAAGCGCCTGACCGACGTGCGGAAGCAGGGCCTGGTGGACTATCTGCGTCCCGACGGCAAGACCCAGATCACCGTGGAGTACGGTGAGGACGGCAAGCCCGTCCGCGTGGATACCGTGGTGCTGTCCACCCAGCACAGCCC
>ERZ808246.746-NODE-746-length-25840-cov-3.181191_pt1 | contig 25840 bp, 20 predicted proteins | sample MGYA00521083_ERZ808246 | MGnify/ENA primary metagenome ERZ808246 (study PRJEB31516, sample SAMN03275577) | gut metagenome | biome: mammalia-associated habitat; material: feces | host: Papio cynocephalus | place: Kenya | collected 2012-07-07 ... | reverse complement strand
ACTCGGCGGGTCAGACTAAAGCTGATATGCAGGAGCTCTACACTCCCTCGGGCGATAAGAGTAACTATTGTATCAGCTCCATTGTCGCAGACGAAAACGGAACGATTTTCTACAAGAACGATTCGGGTTATATTTTTGCCCTTCGCAACAAAGCAGAAAAGGTTTCGCTTTTCAAAAAAATATTCAATGCTATTGCAAGCTTTTTTAAAAAGCTGTTTGGTTAAATTATGAACTCAGGATTTAAAGGGTATCACCCCCTCGTTAATGTGCTATTTTTCATAAGCGTTATTGCGTTCGGCATGCTTCTCAGGCATCCCGTTTATCTTGTTATATCCTTTATTTCCTCAATGGCATACTATTTGAAGCTTTCGGGGAAGAACGGAAGAAAAACCGTCTTTCGTTTTCTTCTCCCTATGCTTCTTTTTGTTGTTATAATCAATTCTTTTTTCAATCATTACGGCGTTACAACTCTTTTTGTCTTGCCCTCGGGCAATAATTTTACATTTGAAGCTCTTGTCATGGGCTTTGTTTCGGGAATCACCGTCGTTTCGGTAATTCAATGGTTTTTCTGCTACAACGAGGTTGTGACAGAGGATAAATTTATGCACATTTTCGGCAAAATTTTGCCAAAAGGTGCGCTTGTTGTTTCAATGATACTCCGATTTGTTCCGCTCTACCGCCGACGTTATAAAGAAATTTCACAGGCAAGAAAATATATGGGACAAAACGAATCAAATAACTTCATCATCAAGATGAAAAACACTTTTAAAAATATCGGAATACTTGTTTCATGGAGCTTCGAGAATGCAATCGAAACTGCCGACTCCATGAAAGCGAGAGGCTACGGTCTCAAAGGCAGAACCTATTACTCAAGATTTCAATGGCATACGGGCGACACGCTTGCGATTATTCCGCTCACGTTGTTTGATGCCTTAATTATATCCGGTCTCGTTCGCAATTCGGCTTACTGCATTTACAATCCATATGTGATAATAAATCCGCCGTCCGAAGGCGGCACGACCTACATTATTAATGAACTGAATTTAACAATAAATCCATTCACTATGCTTTCAATAATTTCACTCGTCGCTTTCACTTTGCTTTGTTTTTTACCGCTCATAATTGACTTAAAGGAGGATATCAAATGGCACAGATTACAATCGAAAATTTAAGCTTCAGATATTCTCTCGGTAATAGAAATTGCCTTGAAAAAATCAACATGAAAATCAACGAGGGCGAATTTGTGGTTCTCTGCGGTAAAAGCGGCTGTGGAAAAACGACCCTACTCCGTCAGCTCAAACCTGCGATTGCTCCTAAGGGTGAACGGGATGGCAAAATATATTTTAACGGTACAGAGCTTGATAAAACAGACCTAAGAACACAGTCCGAAAGAATCGGATTCGTTATGCAGAATCCCGAGAGCCAAATTGTCACGGACAAGGTGTGGCATGAGTTGGCGTTCGGACTCGAAAATCTTGGAATGAAAACTGCGGAAATCCGTCTCAGGGTTGCCGAGATGGCCTCTTACTTCGGTATCAACGATTGGTTTGATAAAAAAACGGCCGAACTTTCCGGCGGTCAGAAGCAAATTCTTAATCTTGCCGCCGTCATGGCAATGCACCCGGACATTCTGATTCTTGACGAACCGACATCACGTCTTGATCCGATTGCCGCAGAACGTTTCCTTGAAACTGTTAACAAAATCAACAAGGATCTCGGTGTCACAGTAATCATAACCGAGCACAGACTGGAGGACATTTTCTCCTTTGCCGACAGAATCGTTGTTATGGATAGCGGAAAAATTATCGCAGACAATGAACCGAAAAGAGTCGGTGAAATTGCAAACGAATTACCCGAGCTTGTTAGATTAAGTTTACCAACAGCGATGAAAATTTTTGCAGCGGCAAACGGAAAAGACGAAGCACCTGTCTGTGTCCGTGACGGAAGAAAGTGGATCAGGAATCAAAAAATAATTTGCAAAAAAGTTGAAAGAAAAAATAAAATTTTCAGCGAAAAAAATGCAATAGAATTAAAAAATATTTCGTTCAAATATGAAAAAGATTCCGACGATATTTTAAACTCTTTAAGCTTAAAAATTCCGCAAGGCTCTGTGTTTGCATTGCTCGGCGGAAACGGTGCAGGTAAATCAACTCTTTTTAAAGTAATTGTCGGAATTGAAAAGCCGTACAGCGGTAAAATTAAAATCAACGGCACTGTTGCAGCCATGCCGCAGGAGGTTCAAACCCTTTTCGCTTCAAGGACAGTCAGAGAAGAGCTTTGCGAGATGTCACAAGACAATGAAAAAATTGAAAAGGTTGCAATTTTAACACAGATTGAAAATCTTCTCGACTCTCATCCGTTCGATCTCAGCGGCGGCGAGCAGCAGCGTGTTGCCGTTGCAAAGCTTTTGCTGTGTGATCGTGACATTTATTTCTTTGACGAGCCGACCAAGGGCATGGATGCGGAATTCAAAAAGATTTTTTCAGAAATTTTATCCGAACTTAAATCAAAAAATAAAACAATAATTATTATTTCTCATGACATAGATTTTTGCGCAGAAAATGCCGAGCTTTGCGCAATGCTTTTCGACAAAAATATTGCCGCAGTTAACACGACGGAAGAGTTTTTTGACGGAAACCGTTTTTACACAACGGCGGCAAATAAAATTTCAAAAGGTTTTATTGACGGCGCAATAACAGACAAGGATGTGATCAAATGTCTAAAAAAATAATCACGCTTTTTGTCTTTATTCTCGGAATTCCTGCGATAATTTTCGGCTGCTCCAAGCTGATAATTTCAAAGCAATATTACGTTGCAAGCGCATTGATTATAGCTCTCGCATTGGCCGCAGTTTTTCTGAACCTTGAAAAGAAAAAAATGAAAACAAGGGAGCTTGTCGCAATCGCATGCGTAGTCGCTCTTGCGGTTGTCGGACGTGCGGCTCTGTTCATGTTTCCGCAGGTCAAACTCACCTGTGCGATCGTAATTCTTGCGGCGATATCTTTCGGACCTTATGTTGGCTTTCTGTGCGGCTCGCTTTCGATGCTTGTTTCAAACATATTTTTCGGCCAGGGCACACACACACCCTTTCAGATGTTCGGCATGGGTCTTGTAGCATTTCTCTGCGGACTGATTTTTTATAAAAAAAGCTACGGCAGAAACCGCTGGGCGGTCGCAATTGTCGGAGGAATTTTGTGCTTCGCCGTGTATGGCTTTATTGTCGATTCAAGCTCGGCTCTGTTTTTCTCCGCCGAACCGACGATCAAAGCCATGCTCCCCGTTTACATCTCGGGTATGAGCTTCAACGCAATTCACGCCGTAACAACGCTTGTTGCGCTTTTCGTCGCAACACCGTACATTCAGGATACATTTGATCGTATTGCAAAAAAATACGGACTTTTCGGAGCTTGAATAACAATAGGCTACTTGAAAGGATTGATAACATGAAAAAATATATTTCTCTTTTACTTGTTTCCGTTTTGATTCTTCTCTCCGGCTGCAGCATGACCGTAACTAAAGTTGAGAACACAACATCCGACGAGCAGCACATAATAACAAAAGAAGAAATAACAACCTCGACCACCAGCTCGGCAGTGGCCTCAACAACGGTTTATACTACAACTGCACCAAATACAACAACCGTCAAAAGAACAACAACTGCACACACGACCAAGTCCGCCAAGGTCACAACCACAAAGAAGCAAGTTAAACCCATAACCTGCACGATCGAGATTGAATGTAAAACTATTCTCAACAATCTTGAAAAAAGCGTTTCTGCCAAAGGACGGATACATTCTCAAAGAAACAACTGTTTCCGTTGCCGAGGGCAGTACGGTTTTTGACGTGCTGAAGCTCGTTTGCAAGCAGAACACATGCCCCGAAAAATGCACCTACTGCCGCAAATCCGGAATTCAGCTTGAATATGTTTATACCCCCGGCTATGACAGCGAATATATCCGAGGAATTCATCAGCTCTACGAAAAGGACTGCGGAACGCAATCGGGCTGGATGTATTCGGTCAACGGAGTTTTTCCGAACTACGGCGTTAATAAATACACCGTCAAAAACGGTGATGATATAAAACTGCGTTACACCTGCAACGGCCTCGGAGAAGACCTCGGAGCAAGCTTCATGGGTTGACGAATAGCCAAAAATGGATTATAATGACATCAAAATTTTTTAACGAGGTCAATATGATTACATACACAAAAATCACATTTGATGAAGCAAAAAATATGCTGGACGCAGGGCATTGTATAATGTTCGACGTGCGCACGGATGAAGAATTTTTCACCGGTCATGCCGAGGGTGCGGTCAATTTTGACGTTGACACGATCAATGCCGAAACCGCCGCCGAGCTTATACCAAGTAAGGACACGCCGATTATTGTCTATTGCAAAACCGGCGAACGTGCCAAGCTTGCCGCCGAAGCCCTATGCGAACTCGGCTACACAAACGTTTGCGACGTCGGCAGTCTCGTCGAATGGCCTTACGGCTTGTCATTTGAATAAACAAAAAAGCCTCCCTTTTTTCTGGGAAGCTTTTTTCATATCCGTAGGGTTCGTCAAATTTTAATGCAGAAAGCAACAACCGCAACTCACAAAGCTATGCGAATTGCGGTCTCTTTTATTCTGTGTCTGATTTTGTTCTGGACATGATTTCTAACGCCTTATTAATAACCGCCAGCTGATCCTCGCCCGGCATAACCTTAACGGCAATATGGGGCTTGCCTGCGGCGGAAACAGTTATTCTGCCACGCATGTATTTGGCAAGGTTTGATATTTTCTCCATATCGAGCGTTTCGATAAAGAGCTTGACGTTGCTGCCCGTTCGTCCTATCTCATAAACGCCCTGCTGCAACGCAGTGTTTCTGAGAAGTGAAACCGTGATAAGTCCCTGAACGCACTGCGGCGGCTCACCGAAGCGGTCTATAAGCTCATCGAGAACATCCTCGGCATCGTCATGATTTTTGATATCCGCAATTCGGCGATACATTGCCAGCTTCTGAGGAACATCCTCAATATAATCAGCCGGAATGTGTGCGTCAATCGGCAGGTCGATAAGACATTCCTTCTCGGGGATGGCCGAAATCTCGCCTTTTTCCTCACGAACGGCTTGGTCAAGCATTTTCAGATACATATCATAACCGACCGATTCCATGTGACCGTGCTGCTGTGCACCGAGAATATTACCGGCGCCTCTGATTTCAAGGTCACGCATTGCAATATGGAATCCTGAACCGAACTCGGTATATTCACGGATAGCCGTCAGTCGCTTTGCGGCTACCTCGGTCAGCTCCTTGCCACGCCTGAACGTGAAATATGCGCTTGCACGCCTTGCCGAACGTCCGACACGGCCTCTTATCTGGTGGAGCTGTGCAAGTCCGAGCCTATCGGCATCCTCGATTATCAGTGTATTGACATTCGGAACGTCAACACCTGTTTCAATAATCGTTGTGCAAACAAGCACATCAATGTCACCCTCAAGCAGGTCACGCCAAATATCGCTCAATTTATCCTCGGTCATCTGACCATGAGCGACGGCGATGTTTGCATCGGGAAGAAAATCTCTGAGCTTTGATGCCATTCTTTCAATCGTTTCTGTTCTGTTATGCAGATAATAAACCTGTCCGCCACGGCGAAGCTCGGATTGAATCGCCTGAACAATAACGTCAAAATTATACTCGATAACATAGGTCTGAACCGGGTGCCTGTCATGCGGTGCTTCCTCAAGAATCGACATATCCCTGATTCCCGTCATCGCCATATTGAGCGTTCTCGGAATCGGAGTTGCACTGAGCGTCAGCACGTCAACATTCGGATACTGCTCCTTAAGCTTCTCCTTCTGTGCAACACCGAAACGCTGCTCCTCGTCGACTATTATCAGTCCGAGGTCACGGAACTCGATATCCTTTGAAATCAGTCTGTGCGTTCCGACGATGATATCAACATATCCCCTTTTTAGATCCTGCTTAATTTTTTTCTGCTGATTTGTCGGAACAAAACGTGAAATCATCTGCGCCTCAACAGGGAATCCGTCAAAGCGTTTGCAAATAGTTTGGTAATGCTGGAGCGCAAGAATCGTTGTCGGAACAAGAATTGCGCATTGCTTGCCGTCGGCAACGCACTTGAATGCGGCACGGAGTGCAACCTCCGTCTTGCCGAAACCAACGTCACCGCAGAGAAGTCTGTCCATCGGATAAGGCTTCTCCATGTCGTTCTTTATCTCCTGAATACAACGAAGCTGATCGTCCGTTTCCTCATACTCAAAGCGGCGTTCAAAATCGTTCTGCATGTCAATATCGGGTGAAAAAGCGAAGCCCTTTATCTGCGTTCTCTTTGTATAAAGGTCAATCAGCTCTTGAGCAATATCCTTGACCGCCGAGCGAACACGGGAACGGGTTTTCTGCCATTCCTTGCCGCCAAGCTTATTGAGCTTAACGGTGCCGTTCTCGCTCTTTGATCCGATGTATCTCGACACTTGATCAAGCTGAGTAACCGGCACATAGAGAATGTCGCCCTTGTCATATTTTATCTTAATATAATCCTTTATATTTCCATCGGCTTCAAGGCTTGTGATGCCCTCGAAAATACCGATACCGTGTGCGGTGTGAACAATATAATCGCCCTTGTGAAGATCCTCAAGCGAATTGAACACCGCCGCCTTGTTAACCTTTTTGTTAGACTTTCTGACAGGCAGAGCCGTTCTGCTGCCATAGGTTATAACCGTCAGCTCAGCGTCTGGATATTCAAAGCCTGCCGAAAATCCGCCGGGCAATACAATAACCTTGTTCGGGATCAGCTCATCCGGCGGCGTCGGCATATACGATGCCGAGAAGCCTTCACCCTGCAAATCCGAGGCCAAGGCCTGAGCCGATTTATCCGTTCCGGCTATAACAAAAACCGAATGTCCTTTTTTCTGATACATCGGTTTAATATCGTCAATAAGCACGCTCATTGAACCGTTCCACGGCGAGAACTGACGTGCGTTAAACGTCACAAGACCCTTGACGGGCGTATCAAACGAACCTCTTGCTATGTTGTCAAGATAGACCGCACCGAGATCCTCATAAACACCCAAAAGCTCGCTGAACTCGAGCATAAAGCGGTCAAGGCCCTTGCAAACTATGCCCTCCTCAAGGAAAGCCTTAAGCTCCTCATGGAAAAGCTCAAGTGAAGCGTTCGCATGCTCCTTGACGGCAAAGCTCTCGCTGACGAACAAAAGCGGTTCATCAATATAATCAAAAATCGTTGCCGCACAAGGATAGATAAGCGGCAAATATCTGTCAATATTCGGCAGATGAATTCCGCCATTAAGCTTCTCAAGGTCGGCTGAAAGAAGCTGCTTTGCCTGAACGGAGCCTTTACCTTTTGTCTTTGCTATCTGCTCTTCTATAAGGTCGGCAAGCTTGACGGGATTACAGCAAATCTCATTGGCCGGCGTAATTACAACGGAATTTGTCGAATCAATGCGTCGCTGGCTCTCTGTATCGAACGTCGATAGACAATCTATGCTGTCGCCCCAAAATTCAACACGGTACGGGTTGGCACAGTCGGGTGAAAAGATATCAATAATTCCGCCCCTGACGGCAAACTGACCCGATCCGTCAACCTGGTTGCTCCTTGTATATCCGGCATTGATGAGCCTATCGATAAGCTCATCCTGCTCGACTGTTTCCCCTACGGTGAGTGTTATCCTCTTGGCAATAAGCTCCTCGGGAGGAATTGTGAGCTGCAAGGCAGCCTCAACTGAGCAGACGACCGCACGCACACTTTCGTCTACAAGATGGCCGAGAACACTCAGTCTTGAATGCTCGTAATCACGGGATTTTATGTCGTCAGGGCGCAAGGATATGTCTCCGGCGGGATACATGACAGCATCACAGCCAAAGGCATTGAGGTCTTTGCACAGCTTATTCGCCGAGCTTTCGTCGGGCGTTATAACTATTGCTTTGTGAGGTGAAAGGTCTTGACAGAGTGCCGATATCACATGCGCCTTATGAATCTGCGATAACCCGAGCGCACCCGCTGGCAAGCGTCGGTTCGTCACATTATAAAGCAGTGAGCGATACTCGCTCAATCCTTTCAGAGCTTTTGTAAAACAGGACATTCTTAAGCTCCAATTCTTTAAATATTTATTTTATAATTTCTCATATCTTGTTTAAGCTTTTCAAAATCACGGTCGGCAAAGCAATGAGTATTCATACCGAGCCGCTTTGCGGTGTCAATATTCGCCTGCATATCGTCGATAAAGAAACATTCTTCGGGTTTCAATGAAAACACTTTAAACAAGGCCTTGTAAATGTTTTCCTCGGGCTTAATTTCATTATAATATGCCGAGATGATAAATCCGTCGAAAAAGGCAAAGGCAGGCACACTTTTTTTAAAATCATCAAACCAATCGGGGCAATTTGAAAGAAGATATATCTTGTATCCGTTTTCTTTGAGCGTTTTAACAACCGGATACATTTCAGCAATCGGCGGCATCTCCGCTTCACGTTCAAGCACCATTCTTCTAACCTCGGCATGAAGTCTTTCGGGAATACGGCTTGTCATTCTTTTCAATGCTTCTTCAACAGAAAGGTCTCCCTTATCCATTGCCGACCATTCCTTTGAGCGGAAGGTATTGGCAAGAACAACATCCTTATCCTCGGGAGCAAAATGATTTTTGACCGAGCGAATCGGGTCAAAATCAATCAGAACCCCGCCCATATCAAACACAATATTTCTTATCATTCAATCGCCTCCGTTCACGGAATCATTTATTACTTAGGTATTATATAACAGTTTACATCAAAAATCAATCAAGCCAAATCAAATAAATTGTCGTCCTATTTAGTTATGACAAAATCTTAATCAAAAATTAAGATTTCAAACACCAAAATTGCTTGAATTTCACATTATATTGTGTTACACTATTCGTTGCTTGTCAAGATAATACTTAATTAATATAGATACTTTTGAATATGGAGGAAATAAAATGAAGGCAAAAGTTAAATACAGGAAATACGGAAACATTCCCGATATGAACACCGTCAAGGACATTATTGTTTACGGTGCAAAACAAGGTAAGACAAAAAAGCAGTATGCGTTCAAAGACATGAACGGCAATTACTGTGAGAAGAATTTTGATGAGGTTTTTTATGACGCAACAGGTCTCGGCCAGCATCTTTACACTCTCGGTTTACAGGGCAAGAAAGTTGCCATACTCAGCGAAAACAGCTATTATTGGATAGCGGCATTTTATTCAATCGCCAGTGGCCACATGATCGCAATTCCGCTTGACCCCAAGCTTCCTAAGGAGGACCTTGTAGACCTCATGGTGAGAAGCGGCTGTGACGCAATTTATTACACTCACGACTTCGCCCCGGCTATACAGATGATGAAAGAAAATCCCGATGTCAAGCTTTCGGTTTATCTCAAGCTTGAGGACTTTGACGAGCTTGTCAGAATGGGACATGAAGAGCTTAACGGTGGAGCAAAGAACTATCTCGAGGACGTAGTAAAACCCGATGATCTCGGATTCATTGTTTATACCTCGGGCACAACAGGCAAGAGCAAGGGCGTTATGCTCTCTCAAAAGAACGTTGCCGTCGACGCAATCGCAACCTGCCGAGCAATGACGGCGAGCCAGACGGTTGCATTTCTGCCGTTCAACCATACCCTTTCATGGGCAAGCGCACTTTTCGCAAGTCCGCTTCTTTCCGAGTGGGGTTACATATGCTCAAGTCTGCGAAATCTTCAAAAAGATATGTACGAGTATCATCCTCAGCACATAACCGCCGTTCCCCTTGCCGTTGAAACCATATACAAGAAAATTTGGTTCACCGCTCGCAAGGAGGGCAAGGAAGAGAAGCTCAAAAAAGGAATTAAGCTCAGCAATGCACTTCTCAAAATCGGCATTGACGTCAGAAGAAAGCTTTTCAAAGAGGTCATTGACAATCTCGGCGGAAACCTTGAAATGATAATCTGCGGCGGTGCGGCCCTTGATGCGAAATATGAGCAGGGCCTTTACGACCTGGGAATTCAGGTCATCAACGGCTACGGCACAACGGAATGCTCACCGATTATCACCTGCAACAGACTCAGTAACTATAAGGTAGGCAGCGCAGGCTATGCTCTCGAGTGCAACGACGTTATGATTAAAGACCCGGACGACGAGGGCGTCGGCGAGGTATATGCAAAGGGTTCAAACGTTATGATGGGCTATTATGACGAGCCGGAAGCGACAGCCGAAACCTTTGACGGCGAATGGTTCAAGACCGGCGACTACGGCTACATGGATAAGGACGGATTCCTTTTCCTCAGAGGCCGCAAAAAAAACCTCATTGTTCTTTCAAACGGAAAGAATGTTTCTCCTGAGGAGATTGAGGACAAGCTTTTAACAGTCGACTACATAAAAGAGGTTGTTGTCTATGAAGAAAACGGAGCAATAACCGCTGAATTCTTCCTTGACGAAAACGAAGCTCCCGACGCTAAGGATAGGCTCAAGAAGGACGTGCGTGCAATTAACATGCAGCTTCCGACCTACAAGCAGGTCACAAAAACAAAGATTCGTGACACCGAGTTCCCGAAAACAACAACGCTTAAAATCAAAAGAAAATATTAATTCATTTTTAAAAAACCGCTTGAGTTCATCGCTCAAGCGGTTTTGATTTAGTCCTCAAACGGGATTTTCATATTAAGATATCTTTCAAACCTCTCCGGCGAGCGTTTATAATACCGTTCTCCTCGGTCAAGCGCACCGATATTCAACATCTCATTTTCGGTAAGCTCAAAATCGAATATATCAATATTCTCTCTTATATGTTCGGGAGATTTTGAGCCCGGAATAACAATATTTCCCTCTTGAACATGCCAGCGAAGGATTATTTGTGCGTTTGTTTTACCGTATTTTTTTGCAAGCCTCGTAAATATCGGCTCATTTATCAGCTTACTGTCACCGTGACCGAGCGGATACCATGATTGAATTCTTATATCCTGAAGATTCAGAAATTTTTTCAGCTCCTGTTCGCTGTAGTAAGGATGTAATTCGGTCTGAAGCACGGCAGGCTTTATTGAGCAAATGTTCATCATTCGGCACATCTCCTGCTGAGTAAAATTGGAAAGACCGATAGACCTAACTTTCCCCTCACTATATGCTTTTTCAAGCATTCTGTACCCGGATATAAAGTCACCCGTCGGCTGATGAATCAGCAAGAGATCAATATAATCCGTGCCTAACCGTTCAAGGGTTCTGTCGACCGCATCCTCGGCAGTGTAGTGAGTCGGCCAAATCTTTGTTTCAAGAAAAATTTCTCCTCGTGGTACACCCGAGCTTCTCATCGCTCTGCCGACGGCCTTTTCATTGGCATACATATTTGCCGTGTCAATAAGTCTGTAGCCACAATCAAGTGCAGCGGAAACCGATTTTTCGGCTTCATCCGGTGAGAGCAAATACGTTCCTATTCCGAAAATCGGCATAGTCAGTCCGTTATAAAGCTTAGCATATTCCATAAAACTGCTCCTTTCAAGCAACCACCCTTCTCCCTGTTTTCAAAAATAATTATAACACCTAAACTTAACTTTAGGTCAATAAAAATTTGTTATTTTTTTAAAAAAGACAGCAATAAAAGTTGCCGTCTGAATTTTATTTCAATGTAAGTTCCGGGAACGGCACAAACGGTCTAATTTCCTCATCATGCTCACCAATTATTTTCTCCATCCACACCATATCATACCATGTGTCAAACTTTCTGCCGCACTTCTCAAAACGGCCGACAAGTTTATATCCGAGATGCTCATGAAAACCGACGCTGTTCATCGTCAAATGCTCATCCTCAACCTCGGGATACCCGATGCAGGCATAGAGATTTACAATATTCTGCACCGCCGAGATTTCCTCAATCGCATCATAAAGCTGTTTACCGATTCCGACGTGGCGGCAATTCTCATCAACATAAATCGACGTTTCGGCCGAGTGGTCGTATGCCGCACGTCCGACAAAAGAGCCAGTGTAAGCATATCCAACAATCTCATCTCCGACCTCAGCCACCAAATAAGGATATCTCTCCAACGTACGCTCAATTCTTTTCCTAAATTCGTGTACCGTAGGCACGTCATATTCAAATGTAATAGCCGTTTTTTCAACGTACGGTGCATAAATTGCCAGGAGCTTACCGGCATCATCAGGTGATGCAACACGAATGTTTACATTTTCCATATCTATACCTCCGTTTATATCCCGAAATGAATTATCCATTTGTCAAATATCTGAGCCGTCTCCAAAAGTGCCTTTAAATTAGCAAGTTTCTCATTTTCTCCGATAACATCAATAAATTCTCGGTCGGATGTCGGAGGAATCAGCGTTATGTCGCAATAAGCAAGCCCCTTTTGCGGCTCATCAACAACATGATGATAAAAATCGATCTTCGTCAGCTGTTGTAAAACACCTTCAATCGCCTCATCCGGCACATCTATACACGCATATTTTTGCGGCTCGTATTCATCATACCGCTGCCCCTTTTGAGGCTCCTGCGGCATAATTGCAAATTCATGGATTGCCATTTCTATCACCCCTATATGAGTATCGGCTGCAACTTGCGTCGCAGCCGTAAAATTTAGTCTCTTCTCAAAGCTTCGATCGGTGTCATCTGAGCCGCACGCTTTGCCGGATAAATTCCGAAGAAAATTCCTATTGCGCTGGAGAAGCCTACAGCGATAAGAACTGTCGAGAACTTAACCGTTATCGGTATATTAATATATGCCGCAACCGCCCATGCACCGCCGACTCCGAGAACAAATCCTATTGCACCTCCGAGCAGGCACAGAATAACCGATTCCGTCAGAAACTGAAGCATTATTGTAGATGTCTTTGCTCCGAGTGCCTTTCTGATACCGATCTCCCTTGTTCGCTCTGTTACCGAAACGAGCATAATATTCATAACACCTATTCCGCCGACTAACAAAGAAATCGCACTGACAGCGGCAATGAAGGTCGTGAAAATGCTTATAACGGAATCAAGCAAATCAATATAAGTTGCCATTATGTTAAGCGTATAAACAGAATCATCAAAGCTGCCATGCCTTGTTTTTATAAGATTGAGTGCCGATTCACCCGTATTCTCAAGATCCGCGCCCTCGCTCGCCATGAAATAAATCTGAGTGTATTTATTTACCCTGTCGTTCAATTCACCATTAAGCGACGCAGGAATCGCAATCATGCCCATGCTCATCGAGTTCGACGAATATGACGACATCATGCTCTCCATCTGATCCTGAGATACCATAGAGTTTTCCGTCATGTCAACAACACCTATAATTTTCAAAGAAACCGTTGTGTTGTTGACCGTATAATTTATTGTTTCGCCGACACAATTTTCCTTGCCGAAAATCTCTTTTGCGGTTATGGTACTGATAATGCAAACGTTGCGCTTTTGGTCATACTCATCCTTAGTCCAGGATCTGCCGTATTTCGTCGTCATCTGATTGATAAAAAGCAAATCCTCGTTACCTGCGATCGTGAAAACGTAACCGTCATATTTGCCGGCCTGTGCCTGACCGAAAGAAAATTCATAAGGAGAGCAGTAGCTGACCGTGCCAAGCTTCTTAATCGAGGAAATGTCCTCCTCGGTAATGTAATTCGACTGGTTGGCGGTGTTGGCATTGACGGCAATCTGTATAGCGTTTGAGCCCATGTCCTCAATCATGCCGACAATATAATCACGGCCGCCGTTACCGATAGTTATAATCGCAATAACCGAAGCGACACCGATTATTATACCGAGCATCGTCAGAAGCGAACGCATCATATTCGTTTTTATGCTGAAAATCGCAATGCGTATGTTTTCTCTGATATCCACAGCAGTCCTCCGTTATTTCAGCTTGACCTTTGCTCCGTCTTCAAGTCCGCTTGTGTTTTTGATAAGAATATCGCCCTCACTTACGCCCGAAAGCACCTGATAATAAGTATCATTTGAGATTCCGAGAGTAACCTTTTTCTTCTCTGCGATTGATTTTTCCTGATTATAGGCATAAACATATACGTCCGAGCCGTCAATAATTATCGCTTCAACGGGAACGACAAGCGCATTCTCTTGAGTGTCGGTTATTATAGAAATGTCAACGTCTGTTCCGACTATAAACGACTTGTCGCCGTCCTCAATCGTTACCTGAGCCGGAATTGTGTTCGAGCTTCCGCCGCCCGACATAATCGAGTTTATGTCAAGCGAACCGCCTGTTGAAGTTGCAACTGCGCCGACATATGACACTCTGCCCTCATGAACTTCATTGTTTGCCGACTTAACGGAAACCTCCTGATTGAGGCTTACGTCGAGCACATCATATTTACTCAGCGAAATATCGGCAACGAGAGGATAATTGAGCACCTTTATGCCAACCTTTTCAGAACCGAAGAAAGCACTTATCATCTTTGAAACATCGAGTCCCGATGAAACAGAAGAAATGATTGAGCTGATATCAATATCCTTGCCGTCAACTGCGGTCTGAACCTCGACTGTTTCACCGACGGTAATATTAACCTCGCTGACAAGACCTTTTTCCTCTGCAATCCAGCCCTTTTTCATTTCATTGGTCTGGGTGAGAGCCTTTTGATATTCCGACTGTGCATTTTCATATACGGTTTTATAAACCGAAAGATAGGTGTCATTTGACTGCAATTCAAGCGTTGCAAGCTGAGCCTTAAGCTGAACAAGTGACATTTCCGCATTAATAAGCGCACTTGAACCGCCGCTCATCTGAGCAAATGCGTTCATATCGAACGAGCCTGAGCCGCCGGCAATCGTTCCGAGATTATCAAGCAAACCTGAGATATCCGATGTGCTTGAGCCGGCTGAAAGGAGCGATGTGAGCACCTTTTTGGCCGTTGATTCGTCATATTCAACGCCGAAAAGCTTTGCAACCTTGACAAATCTCTTTACAAGATCATCCGAGACCTTAACTCCAGACGAGCTGCCGTTTGACGACGGCTTTGTTGTCGATGTGTTCGACTTGGCTTTGAGAGTTTCTATCTGCTTTTCAAGCTCGGAAATCTGCTTCTTTGTTGAGCTGATTTTCTTGCTCGCGGAGGAGGACTCATTTTTCGCCTTGTTGTAGGCTGCGAGAGCCTTCTGATAGTTATTTTCCTTTTCGTTGAGTGCGGTTTCAAGCGAAGAAACATCAAATGTTGCAAGCACATCTCCGGCTTTGACCGTATCACCGACCTTAACGTTAACCGTTTTAACCTTGACCTTGTCAATCAGCGCATAGGTTTTCTCCGATGCCGTCGTGACAGTGCCGGTTGTGTCAAGCGTTTCGTTAATCGTCTGCTTTGTGACCTCAACCGTGCTGACGGCAAGCTTTTCCTCGGGCTTAAAAATCATATAAGCCACAACCGAGAGAACAACTACCGCCAAAATCGAGCAGAGGATTATAACTTTTTTGTTTTTCTTCTTTTTCTGCTGCATAAACGCACCCCTTAACTTTATATCTATATAATATCAATATTTTATCGGGAGGACGAAATGAAACCCCTCAAAATAATATTTCCTTTATTAATAATCCTTCTCTTGCCCGCTTGCGTTGGTCAAAAGCAGCTCAACATAGACGAATTGCTGAAAAAATACAACAAAATTACGGGAAGTGAGCTAAAAAGCACAATGTTCAACGTTTACAAGGCCGATGAAAACTATGTCTACAAACGAGTTGAAAACGGCACTTTGCTCTGCCTTTATTCAGACAAAGACGGCGAAATCATTCAATGCACCGTAACCGCCAAGCACAATGGCAGCCAAGACTTTGACAGCATTTGCATATCAATAATCGAAGCATTCGCCGATATGTCTGCCGAAGAAAGTGAGAAATTTTTAAAAAATCCCGGAGAATCGGGAAAATATAAATTGATAATCAATGACTACCAAATCGGTAAAACGATGATTCTGAACAGAATTGACAACAAGCTGAACACCAATAACCTGCCAACCCTGAAAAGAGAAGTAAAAGAGGAGGACATAGCACGTCCCACTCTTTCGGATACAGATAATTCTACCAATGTTATTAGACAATAAAAATAATGCGTACAGATTAAATATTTGTTAAAAAACGGTTAATAAAGCAAAAAGGTGACGGAAAACTCCATCACCTTTAAACTGCATTTTAATCAAGAATTAGCCAACGAAGCCGCATGCGGGAATCTCTGTTTCCGGCTCAGTTGTCGGCTCGTCTTCCGTCGTTGTTGTTGTCTCTTCTTCAGGCTTGTAGTAAAGCTCGAGAGCCTTGTTAGCGATCATGCTGTTAGCAATAGCGTTGTTAAGAGCCTCGACATCGATACCTGCGTCTGTAAGGAATGCATCAGCGATATCACGAACTGCGCCCGGATCACTGATTTCATCAGAACCGATGCCCTTATCGTTGATGTACTTCTCGAGATTAGCAACGAGGTCAGCAACATCTTCTTTTGCAGCGCCTGTCTTAACAGCGTCAACAATGCTGTTTGCAATCTCTTCAGCCTTTTCGTCGTTCTGGAGAGCGTTAACAGCACCTTCGATGGTGGATGTTGTTGTCTCGGGAACGTTTTCAGCTGCATCGTTTTCAGCACGAACAGAGAATGCTACGGTTGCGCAGACAGCGGCTACCATAAGAATTGCCAAGAACTTTTTCATACGAATTCATCCTTTCATAATATTTATTAGCATGAGTATTTTAACCCATATTAATACAAAAGTCAAGCGATTTAAGGAAAAATAAGAAAAACTTTCCGCAAAACACAATTAATTACAATCAATCTTTGTGTGCTTTGGTATAATCATAGTTCTTCCAGCAGATCGTAACGCTCTTTCCGTTAACCGAGAATCTTTCTGTGTTATGATAAGTGCTGATTGAACCCTCTGTAAATCCTTCTTCTTCAAGGCCGTCAACAAACAGATTCATCATCTTCTCCGTCGGGAAGTCAATCGTTGCAACCATTACGAGCGTTGTCTGATCACGGTGCTTTTCGAGCACTCCTGTCTCAAAGTCTGCTGCCCACCAGCAGTTTCTCTTGCCGTAATCAATCTTTTGAACCGGAGTGGTATCCGTCGACTTCTCATACTGCCAAAGCTTCATTGAAACAGGCATTGCGTCCTGATCCTCAACGCTTTTATAGAGAAGATTGTTCGCTCCCAATGTATCAAGTGCATTCTGATTGTGGTCTCTGTAGTAGAAGCCTACTTCGCAGCCGACCGTAGCCATGGCGTATTCGCCTTTCCAAAGCTCAATAAGCCAGTCCTTATCGTTATAAGTAAAATAAATTCTGATTGTTGAAAGATAGAAATTAACAAACTTTGAGCCCCAGTCGTAAGCACCGTTAAAACCGAACTTTCTCTGCGGCGCAAGTGCATTATAAACCGAGTTTGGCGATGCCGTTGTCGATTCTGTTGTTGCCTTCTTTGTTGTCGTGGTTTTCTTCGTTGTGGTTGTTCTTCTGGTAGTATTTGCACTCGGAGTAGTATTGCTCGGAGTGATATTACTTGCAGTGTACGAACCGCCGGACTGGTTGGGATTATACACAACCGAATGACCGTTATTGTCAACAATAAATGACTGTCCGTTATCGTCAACAATGATCTGCGTCGGTCCTTCAAGCACATCGCTGTTGGGGCCTATCTGAATTTCATCCGAGCCGTTGGCAGACTTTTTCTGCGTAATCTTCTTGACAGATCCGCAGCCTGTCAGCACAGTACTGAATACTATTATGAATGAACAAAGTAAAGCTATGTAGCGTGTTTTCGAGTTTTCCTTTTTCATTTTACACAATCTCCATTATATTTTTTTACATTGTATCATAAACCACCAAAAATTACAATACCCAAAATTTTCCCTTGCTTGACAATGTTTACGTTATGGCATATAATTTTTCAAACGCAGGAAAACGGAGGGATATTTTGAAAAACAATAAACGAATTGCGTGGATTGACAATGCAAAGGCTATTGCGATTTTCTTCATTGTCCTCGGCCACCAGCTGCCGTCGGGCGAGCTTTGCGGCTATCTTTACTCTTTTCACGTTCCCCTGTTCTTTTTCCTCTCCGGCCTGACATTTAGTGCCGACAAATCACCGCAAAAATACTTAAAGGAAAAAGCTAAGAGAATCTTAATTCCCTATTTCGCTTTTTCCTTAATAAGCATTGCAATCTATTATATATTAAATTTGATTTTTCACAGGGGCGGACTCTCGCTCGGCCAATGCCTTCTCGGCATGCTCACCGGCACAAGGTCAACGAGATTGATGCTTTGGAACAATCCGCTTTGGTTTCTCCCCTGCCTGTTTGTGCTGCTCATCTTCGCATACATTATTAAAAGATTTATTTTTTGCAGCAACAAAATCATATTCACTGTAATATCACTCACCGTTTCCGTTGCAGCGGTTATAGTTCTTTATTGCACCAAATTCTATCCCAATGCGCCGTTCGGCATAATTCAAGCTGTCAATGCCTCACCATATTTCATAATCGGCATACTTACAATGCAGCTGCTTTACAAGGATGAAAAGCCAAAAATTGCTCCTCCGATTTGGGCAAAGGTGCTTGTTTCATTAATTCTGATTGTCGGCGGAGCTTTTCTTTCGACTCTCAATTCAAGAACCGATTTTGCAATGAATGACTTCGGCAAGCTTTGGCTTTATTTCCCGACCGCCATTGTCGGAATTTTCGGCTGGTGTCTGCTCGCAAGCGTTTTCCGTTCGAACGGCTTAGAATATATCGGCCGGCACACTATGCCGATACTTTTAATGCACAAATTCCCGATTCAGCTATACGGATTTTTTCCGATTTCGACCGAGAACACCGCTGTATCAATTCTGCTCTCTGTCTTTACGGTTGCACTTTGCCTTGCGACTTCATGGATATTCCTGAAAATCAAAAATCAATTATTTAATCATCAAACAAATCCTCATATGTAAGGTCAAGAATCTCACAAATTTTGCGTACATTGTCAAAATGCGGCTTGCCATTTCCGCTTTCATAATGAGCAACGGCAGAACGGTCAATTTTCAATTCATCGGCAACCTGCTGTTATGTAAGCTTTTTCTCAAGTCTTGCAGCTCTGAATTTTTCGGAAAAACTCATTTTATATTTCCCCATAAAATAAAAAGTGCGCAGCCGAAGCCACGCACAAAAAACGCAAAGCTCAGCTGTCGCCAAACAAAAACTCTACTATCCTACCTAACATAGCATGCAGAATCGAGCTTGCATTTTTTTCAAAATGTAAGCCGCTATATTAGGAGCATATTCGTTTTTGTTTGGCAACGAGTATTATACCATCTTCAGTATAAAAAATCCAGTATTTTTTATAATTACAAAAATTGCAATGCTGTCGTTTGTTTTGAAAACGGCAGCTTATTATTTATACATTTAAATATATTGACATTGATGTTATAATTTCTTCAAAGGAGGTTATTGCAATGAACAAAACAGAACTGCGCAAATTATGCAAAGAAAAAGTCAACAATATTCCTCCAGAGGAATTTACAAAATGGGGCGAAAAGACTTCCGATCTGATTCTTAAAACCGATGATTGGATAAATTCCGAAACCGTATTTGTCTATGTCTCGATGAAGAATGAAATCGACACTTCTACCCTATTGAAAAATGCATTAAAAATCGGCAAGCGGCTTTGTGTTCCGAAAATAACGGGTGACGGCACAATGGACGCCGTTGAAATAAAAGGCCTTTACGAACTCAAAAGCGGCAAGTTCGGAATTCCCGAACCGAGCGAAAGCTGCTCAATAATAAAAAATGATGAAATTGATCTTATTCTCCTCCCATGTCTTGCCGCAGACGAGCAAGGCAACAGGCTTGGAAAAGGCGGCGGATTCTATGACAGATTTTGTGAAAAAATCGGCTGCAAAAAAATTATACTTTGTCCTGAATTGTTGTTAATGAAAAGCAAAATGATCCCAATAGAAGCACATGATGTCACCGCCGACGCCGTGGCAACGGAAACAAGAATAATCAAAGCGAGGAAGCAGGCATGAACATAAAGAAAAAATTAAGCAGAGCCTTAACAAACACAGTTCAGTTCTTTGCAAACGGACTTTCACAGAGCGCAACCGACAGGAACGGCGAGAAAAAAACAGTTACACCGGGCATGCCGGAGATTCTTCGCCGTGCGGCGGCCGACGGTGCGGTTATGCTTGAAAACAATGGGATTCTTCCTTTGAAAAGCGGCACAAGAGTTGCACTTTTCGGCATAACGGGATATGAAAGTCATTATGTCGGCTACGGCTCGGGCGGCGACGTCAACAGACCGTATGCTGTCAGCTTTGCCGACGGAATAAAGAACTGCGACAGTCTGACGCTTGACCCGACGATTGAAAGCATATACAGAGAGTGGAATAAAAAGAACCCCATAAATAACGGTTTTTGGGGGCACTGGCCTTTTTATTTTCCTGAAATGCCGCTCGATAATATGTCTGTTGAAAATGCGAGGAACAAGAATGATGTTGCCATAGCAGTCATCGGACGTGCCGCCGGCGAAAGCAGAGATTGCAAGCTTCAAAAAGGCAGCTACTATCTCGCCGATGATGAAATTGCAATGCTTGATGCGCTTGCCGAGGAATTTGACAATATTGTTATTCTGCTAAATATCGGCGGAATTTTTGACATGAGCTGGATCGAAAAATATAAAAAAGTAATCGGTGCAATTCTTATCGTATGGCAGGGCGGAATGGAGAGCGGCAACGCTGCGGCAGACCTGCTCTGCGGCAAAGCTTATCCGAGCGGACGTCTGACAGACACAATCGCCAAACGTTATGAAAATTACCCTTCCTCAGCCAATTTCGGCGGCAGGGATTTCAACGAATATAAAGAAGATATTTATGTCGGATACAGGTATTTTGAAACTTTCGCCAAAAGTAAAGTGCTCTATCCTTTCGGCTACGGACTCGGATATACGGAATTTGAGATTTCAGCGAATGCCGTCGAAAAAAGTAATGATATATTTATATTCAATGTCAGTGTAAAAAATATCGGTAACACAATCGGACGTGAGGTTGTTCAGCTTTATTTAAGCAAGCCGTGCGGCAAGCTCGGCAACCCCGAAAAAATTCTTGTGGCTTTTGCCAAAACAGCCGAATTGAAGCCCGACGAAAGTGAAACTATTGAATTAATCGTCGAAACAAATCAGCTTTCATCGTATGACGAAAACAAGAGCGCATACATAATCGAAAGCGGAAAATATGAATTTTTCCTCGGCAAAAACATCAGAGAAAACGAATCCGTTTTTGCTTTTGAACAGGCCGAAGATAAAATTGATTGCCAATGCGTTCAAGCCTCTGCGCCGATTGAAAAGCTTGAAGTCATGAGTGCATACGAACACAACGGCAAACGAATTATTAAGAACCGAAAAGCACGAACAAGAGAATATAATCTCGGCAAACGAATTCTTGAAAATCTGCCTAAAGAGATTCCGCAAACAGGCGACAAGGGATTCAAGCTTGCCGACGTTAAAAGCGGAAAAATTACAATGGAACAGTTCGTTGCACAGCTGAGCAACAATGAGCTTGAAGCGATATCGAGGGGCGATTACGTTATGAACAGTCCGCTCGGTGCTAAGGGCAACGCAGGTGCTTTCGGCGGAGTTTTACAATCATTGAGAGTCAAGGGAATCAAGCCTGTTATAACGACAGACGGTCCTTCGGGAATCAGACTTTCGGCTTGCTGTTCACTCCTGCCGATAGGAACATTGCTTGCCTGCTCATTCGACCCACAACTCGTTGAAGAAGTCTATTCGGCGGTTGCCGAGGAGATGTTCGCTAAAGGCTCCGACGTTCTGCTTGCTCCGGGAATGAATATTCATCGCAACCCTCTTTGCGGCAGAAACTTTGAATACTACAGTGAGGATCCGTATCTGACAGGCAAAATTGCCGCTGCCGCCGTCAAAGGAATTCAGTCTCACGGCGCATCGGCCTGTCCGAAGCATTTTGCCTGCAACAACCAGGAATTTCGCCGCAACATGAACGATTCCCGTCTTTCCGAGCGTGCACTCAGGGAGATTTATCTCAAAGGCTTCGAAATATGTGTCAAGGAAGCAAAGCCGAAAAATATTATGACATCATACAACAGAATAAACTCCGTTTACGGTCATTATAACTATGAGCTTTGCACAACCGTTTTGAGAAACGAATGGGGCTATAATGGCAATGTCATCACCGATTGGTGGATGAAAAATGAAAAAAGCCACGAATTTCCGTTAATCAGAAATCAAGCATATCGTGTCAGAGCGCAGGTTGATGTTTTTATGCCCGGCGGAGGAAGAATTCCACGTCGCAAGCCGGACGGCACACTGCTTGAATCGCTCGGCAAAGAGGGCGGAATAACTCTCGGCGAGCTTCAGCGAACGGCATGCAATGTTTTGAGAGCCGTTATAGATTCAAATGCATAATAAATTATTGTGCAATCATACAAATTTGTAAAGCAGTTCTCTTTTTTAATTGATTTTGGCATTTTGTTCTGATAAAATATAAACACTATTTAATAAGTTAAATTAAAATTAACTTTTTATCAGAGGAGATACTCATGAAAAAAATTATTTCTGTTCTATTGACAATAATTCTCATCATCGGCTGTTTGCCGATCACGTCATTCGCAGTCCCTCAAAGCAAAAAATATGAAAAGAATACAGAAAACGTGTTTTTCAGTGAAAAGTATGCACAGGTCGGTGTGCCTATAACCGTAAAAACAACGGACAGCAGTCAAGAGCTTCTTTATAAATGGTACATAAACGGCAAAGAAATAGTTAATATCGGCGACAGCTACACACCGGTGGAAGCTGATCTTGAGTGTATGCTCACCGCCGAGATTTATGACGCAAGCGGCGAAAAAATCGGCACAACAAATATGTTCATCAGCAAGCTCCCTGTTATTTACATCGAAACCGAAAACAGAGAGTCGATAGTTCAAAAGCAAAATGTCCTCAAAGCACATATGAAGCTTCAGGGAAACTCGGAATTCAGCGACGATTCAATTCTTTACGACGGCGAAACGGAAATAAAGGGACGTGGCAATTCAACATGGCTTGCAAATAAAAAGCCATATAAAATTAAGCTCGATACGAAATCCGATTTGCTCGGCATGGGCAAAAACAAGCATTGGGTTCTTCTCTCAAATCCCTACGACAGCTCCCTTTCGAGAAATAAGCTCATTTACGACCTTGCCGAGGATATGGGAATAAGCAGCATGAGTTCACAATGGGTCGATGTTGTTCTCAACGGCGAGGTTGTCGGCAACTATCTTCTCTGTGAGCATGTGCGCATCGGCAGCACCCGTGTCGACATCACAGATTGGGACGATATTGCCGAGGATGTTGCAAAAGCAATTTACAAAGCCAACAAAAAATCCATGAGCAAAGAAGAGCGAGATGAACTTGCCGAGCTTATGGAAGAAAACATGGACTGGGTAACCGACGGTTCGGTTACATACAAAAGCAAAACCTACAAAATTTCTGATTATTATAACCTGCCGAACGCAAACGGCGGATATCTTCTTGAGTGCTTCGGTACAGAAAAGCCTTGTTTTACCTCCGGTAGCGGCTTTGGTGTTTGCATCAGCAAGCCCGAGGGCATCGGCAAAGAAATGCTCAGCGGAATTCGGGCATATTACTCGGCATTTGAAGCGGCAGCTCAGGCTGATGATTTTTGCACTGAATATAACGGGCAAAAAGTAAGATACTCCGATTTAGCCGACGCCGAATCATTTGCCAAGGGCTTTTTATTGAATGAAATCTTTCAGAATCAGGACTTTTTACACTTCAGCACATACATGTACAAGGAAGTTGACGGAAAGCTTGTATTCGGCCCTATTTGGGATATGGACATGAGCTCCGATAATTCTTCTAATATTTATTCCCATAACAAGTGGATTTGCTTTACAAGAGGTAACATAATGGGAATGCTGAAAGACCCTGCATTTCTTAAAATCGTTTATGATACATACAAGGAATATCGTTACACAGCGATTGCCGATATGCTTAAACCCGGCGGAGATATTGACAAGGCCTTTGAATTGAACTTCGAATCCGGAATTCGCAACGATATGATATGGAGCAATTCCGTTGGTTTTGAAAGCAATATTGAAAATTTCCGGCTTTGGGTCAGCCGCAGATTGGATTGGATCGACAATCAAACGACAAGCTTTGAAACCTTTTACAAGTCCGTAAACGGCACAAATCTCAACAACTCCGGCAGCACAACGCTTGAGCTTAACGGATCGCAGCTCAAAGTTACAATGAATGATACAAAAATTGCAATGTGCAAAGTGCTTGTAAACGGAGCTGAAAAACAAAGCTTATCATACAGAGCGAATAGTATTCTTAACCTCGGAACGCTTGGCGAGGGAAGCATCATCAGCGTTATGAGCTACAACGCAAGCGGCGAATTCCTCGGCATGTCGACCGTGACAAGCTACAATGAGCCTGTCAGCTTAAAAATGACAAAAGCCCCGACCAAATATGTGTACAACCCCGGCGATAAAATTGATACAACAGGTCTGGAGCTTAAAGCTGTCTATGCCGACGGCTCGGAGCAAACTGTACAACCCGAAGCGGTTCTCTCGTATGTTTCGGATTGTATGGGAGCACAAAGCCTTGTTTATAATGAAATAACCGATAACATCGGAAACACGTATATTTCTTTCAGATATCGTGGAGTAAAAACCGATTATAAAATAGAAAAAATATCTAATGATGTTCAAAATGTTGAAAAACTCATAGACAAACTTCCGAAAAACAATTTTGAAGATAATCTTGAAATAATTTTTGAAGCAAAGCAGGCATATGATACACTCAGCGAAGCGGAGAAGAAAAAGGTTTCCAATTCATCAAAGCTTGACGAAGCAATGAAAAAGATTGATGAAATCTCCGAAAACAGCGATACACCGATTCTCGGTTGCTATATAGACCGACTCGGACGTTTCGGTATGAAAAACAACGTTGTCGTTATCGCCAAGGGCAAGCCGAATAAGATAAGATTTTTCATCGGCGGAAGCACTACAACAATTCCCGTTGCCAACCGTGATTATTGCATTTCGGAGAAACAAATTGCCGGCTATGACGTTATGACCATACCATATCTTCTCGGAACGGGTGACGTTGATGTCGGTGCATATTACAATCACATTCAAAAAGGTGAGCTTTATCATTTCAATGTGCAAAAAGCTGTCGAAAATTGCAGCCAAATGATAAAATCTTTCATCTATGATAAATCACAGGCCTCGGTCAATGATTTGTCTGAACTGTATTTCACCGTTAATAAGCGTGTTGAAAAAGTATCCGCATCGTGCGACGGTGCGGAGTTCACGACAGTTCCGAAAAACAATTCGGCAGAAATTGAAATGTGCTTCGCCGATATCGGAACGCACAATATTGACATCAGCTACTATTCGGACGGAGAATGGCATTGCTACAAAACAATTTCAATTTTTGTAAGGGATGAAACAGTCACGTCCCAACAGCTCGCACTCGATTATCCGAGCACAACGGCATATGACAATATTGAAATACACGCAGTCACCTCATCATATGTCACTTCTGTCAAGCTCATATCCGACAGCGAAACAATTGCCCTTTCCTCTGTCGTGAAGAACGGATTCAAGGTGTGGAGCGGCAAGGTCAACATGACCGAGAGCAAGTGCTTTAAGCTCTATGTCGATTACAAATACTCGGGCAGAACGATTAAAATTGATAAAGTCGACAAGCTTGTTATCGAAAACGGAACACTCGTTGAATGTCGTGTAAAGAGCGGCGATATAGATGTGCCTTATAATGTATCATCTATTGCGAACGGTGCGCTAACAGGCTTTAACGGAACAATTCGCTGCTACAGGAATTCGGCTGT
>ERZ808246.745-NODE-745-length-25868-cov-8.092783_pt1 | contig 25868 bp, 10 predicted proteins | sample MGYA00521083_ERZ808246 | MGnify/ENA primary metagenome ERZ808246 (study PRJEB31516, sample SAMN03275577) | gut metagenome | biome: mammalia-associated habitat; material: feces | host: Papio cynocephalus | place: Kenya | collected 2012-07-07 ... | reverse complement strand
AGGGCCTCAAGGAGAACGTCATCATCGGTAAGCTCATCCCGGCAGGTACCGGCCTGGCCCGTTACCGCAACGCCACGGTCGAGCCCGACAAGGCGATCCGCGACACCATCTACCCGAACTTCGGTCTGGGTGGAGACATGGGCGAAGGCGTGGACTTCGGCGACAACGACATGTCCGATGTGGACTTCTCCCACATCGACTTCGGTGACCTGAAGCTCGGCGAGGACTTCAACCCGGACGACTTCCTCAACGACGAAGGCGGCACCGCCGACTTCGGCACCGGCGACTTCGGCACCGGCGAGACCGTCTGAGGTTAGGCATCCGCGCCGTCGAGAGACGGCGGGGTCCGCATGATGGCTCGTGCGGACTTTAGGATCTTGCAACGGTGATGGCTTGGAATCGGCAACGGTTCCGGGCCATCACCGTTTTTGTTTGCGGCTGGTGGGCTTTTCGTCGGTGGGCTGTGTGCTGGCTGACTGTGCCGGTGGTCTGCTGGTGGATTGCCGGTGATCTACTGGTGGGCTGCCGGTGGATTATGGACTGCCGGTGGACTATGCAGGGTGACGGGCAGGGCGATGTGTGCGTCGGAGCCAGGCATCGAACCGTTCCGATCGCAGGAAGAGCGGCGTCGCCATGGCAAACCAGCGGCGATGCCGGGGCAGCGCGGAGAGCAGCAGGGCGCGCGCCCGATCGACGTTGCGCCAATAATCCAACACCTCGGCCGCGGTGACGGGCGTATCGGCGAACGCGGCCCGGTCGGCCTGCTCGGCCAGCGTGCGGATGATGCTTGCGACGGCGGGGCACTGCCGGCCTATGCTCGCCGCCTGCATACGCCGGGTGCGGGTGGGGCGGATGCCGGTCATACCGATATGTCGTGCGAGATCGGACAGCGTACGCCAGCCGGCCATCACGCATGAGCGTGGCATGGGATCGCGTCGCGCCCGGTAGAGACGCAACAGGTTATATAGGGCCACCAGTCCCGCGATGCCGCAGGCCAGCCACAGGGGAGTGAGCCACAATGCCAGCAGCCGTGCAAGACGAAGCGCCGCAAGCCATGGCGGGGTATGGTCGGCCGGCTGCACGCCATCCGCCTGCCGCTGGGGGTGCCTGCGTGGCTGCCGCTCCTCGCGCGGCGGATTGGCAAGTGCGGGTGACGAGCGGAATGATGATGATTGCGAACTCGGGGGAGCCAGGTCCTGCGTATCATCGGGGGATTTCGTCTCGTCCGGCGTGGGGAAGAACGGCACCCAACCGTACCTGTCGAAGGCGATTTCCACCCATGCCTCGATATCGTTGCCGGTGAATTCCGTCACCAGCCGGCCATCGACCTGTTTGGCGCGTTCCTTGGAGATTCTGCCGTTGCGATCCTTGGGAACGACGCCAAGGACCACCCGTGCGGGCAGGGAAAGCTCCTGCGCCATCAGTGCCATCAGCGAGGCGAACTGTTCGGAGTCGCCGACCAATCCGGTCTCCCGCAGCATCGACAGCATCCGATGACTGCCATGCCCGGCAACGGAAGGATGCTCCCCATGCAGGCCATGCGAGAACCACCCCTCGGAGCGCAGCCACTCGCAGAGCGCTTGGGCCGTAGCGCCGCCATCGGTTCGCCCTCCCGCAATGCTCGAGGCCAGCGTGCCGATCTCCTGCGGAACGGTCCCGGCAGAAGGCGAAACGCTTTTGGCGATTGCCGCGGCGGCGATGTCGGCATCCGATGGCATGGGCTGGATGTCGCCTTCGACGGTATAGGTCATGCCTTCCGGCATGCCGCCGGGATATATGGCTGCGTTCGTCTCGGCGCTGTAGAACAGGTCGTACCGGTTGCCCGACCCAAGCAGGCGGATCGAATCCGGTGCCCCCGCAATCGGCAGCCAGCTGTGGCCGGCAAGCCCCTCGCCGATGGTGAAGGTGACGGCGGAAGCCCGTTCGCCACGGGATGCGGCTCCGGGACGTTCGGTGCCGGCGGAAACGGAATCGCGCTCGCCGCCGCCCGAGCCCATCATGCGATAGGTGGCGGATTCGCTGCCGTCGATGCACCCGGAGACGTTCCACACATTGCCGTCGAAACAGGTCATCACCGCCATGCGTACCGCGGTGGCGGCCGGCAGGTCGTAGGCGGTGAGCACGGTGCTGTCGTGATGCTCCTTCACATACGAACGTAGGCCGGAAAGCGGGCTGGTGCTGTCCCTCATGATGAGCGGCGGTTCGTAATGGTCGCGCAGCGTGAGCCGGTGACGTGGCATCAGCGTGCATGACCCCCACCCAGCGCACAGGCCCAACGTCAGAACCAGTAGTGCCGCCAGCCATCGGCGTGGCTCCCAGTAGCCGCATCGCGCGCAGAGCCAAGTCAACAGTATGACGATGACGGCGCTTCCCAACGCAACGGGATGCCAGCCGGTCGCGGTCCCCAGCAAGGCAGAGACCGCGGCGACGGCGAGCACCGGAAGCGCGACGAGCGCCCGCAGACCGCCCTCGCGTATCAGAGCGGCATGGCCGGCGAGCAAAGCGCACCATAATGCCAGCGTCCATACGGCCGGCAACGATACGGCATCCGCCCCGACCGGCGGCGTGGCGCAGATCAGGTACTTGAACGAGGTGAGCAGACGGTTCCAACGTTGAACGATCGAATCGATGGAGAACCCCGCGGCATCCGCCGTATCCGGGAACACGATCGCCGGGCCGATATGGAACTGGCAAAGCAGAACGAATGCGAGGGTGATCGTCCAACGGGCATGCGTGCTGCACGCTCGCTCCCGATTGCGGAGGCGCAGTACGGCCGTACAGATCGTGGGCAGGCAGCCGCAAGCCGCCGCGACCAGTACGGTGAGCGTCCATGCGGCCATATCGCCGTATACGCCGATGAGGTTGCCGCATGCCAGCACGGTGAGTGCGAATACGCACGCCTGATCCCCGAGCATGACCATGACTCGCGTCGTGGCCCGCCGGGGTGCCTCGGCTGTTCGACCATCCGATTGGAGGACGACGGTGGCGGGGCGAGGGCGTGCCCATTCGGGGATACCGTGACGGCGTGCCAAGGCGGATGCGACGAATGCCGTCATGCTAGGCCACCTCCTTCCATAGGCGGGGAAGCTGATCGAGCGCACCTACGGTGAGCGTCGCCACGCCCGGGTGGAGTTCGACGGACGATTCGGCACCCTCATACGCGACGATGATGACGCATGGGGTTCGCGGATACCATGCCGTGACCCGGTTCCGCAACGCCGGAAGATCATGACGCGACCCGATCACATGGCAGTACAGCGCGACCTGATTCGGCAAGACAGTGGATTGCGAAGCGGATCGTGAGGCGGCATGCGCCGATGGGACGATGCCGCTGCATAGATCGAGGAACGGCAGTCTCGCCCGCACCGCGATCAGCCCGGTCGCGGTGTTTGCAGGAGGGATGACTGCGGGTACGGCGTTGGCGGACGGCATGCCCTCGGGCCGGATGCCGACGTTCAGGGAATCCTGCCGTTCCAGACAATGCACGCCGACCGAGGCGAACACGGATACCGCCAGTTCGAATTCGCTCCCGCCGGAATAATCCGTGGCGGTCGCATCGAATCGTAATACGCTCAGCGCATGCTGCGAGCGGTCGTATTGACGGACCATGGGCATGCCGGTTCTCGCCGTGCTCAGCCAATGCATGCCGCGCACATCATCCCCGGGAACATAGGGACGCAGGCCGTGGAAGGAAAGCCCCTCGTCCATCGCATCCGGGCGCTCGCCGCCATCCGGATCATGACGGTACCGGCTCGGCGCATGAGGCAGTGCGACAGTGCTCGGGTGAATATATATGGTGCTGGCCGGGCACAGCTGCCGGTCGCGGGTCGACAGGCCAAAAGGCCCTGCATGGCGAACCAGCAACGGCCCGACCTTCAGCAGTGATCGTGACGGTGCGCTCAGTTTCAGATCGATGTGATGGGTTCCGTCGACGGCAAACGGGGGAACGGGTACGGGGTGGGGGATGCCGCCGATGCGCAGTATGAGCGAGGAGGCATGGGCGAGGGGAACCGGGGATTGCACCGCCAGGCGGATGCCTGCGTCATGCCCCTGCGTCGTACGAACGGTGTCGAGGCCTAGGTCCGCCGTGATGCCGTTCCGTCCGATCGGCATGACCATGGCCGAGACCAATGCGGTCAGTGCCGGTACGGCGAACATCAGCAGCTCATGCCACCCCGTCGCCCAGAACATGGCAAGCGATACCGTTCCGAATGTTCCGGCAAGCCGGCCGAACGGGGTGATGCGTGGCAGATCGCGCAACCGTGCACGATCCACGGCAAGCCGGAGAAAGGACGGAATCCGGGTTGGCGCATACGCCCCCAATAGGGAGACGATGCGACCGACCCGCGGCACGGCCGGTGTGCGCGAAAGCGAACGGGACCGCATGGAGAAGCGCGTCGTCATGGCAGACTCCTTTCCCCGCCAATGGACGGCACGGGAACCTGGTCTAGGATGCGCCGCATAACCTCGTTTTGGGAGACCTGCGAGCAGATCGTCTCCGCGGTGAGGACGAGACGATGCGCCAATACGGGAACGGCAAGCTCGGCGACATCGTCAGGCAACACATGGTCACGGCCATCGGCCGCCGCCGTGACGCGCGCGCACCGGGACAACGCCAACGCGCCGCGCAGGGATGCGCCGGTCTCCACCTGCCGGTCGTCGCGCGTCGCCTCGACCAGACGGATGATGTATTCGCCGATGGCATCATCCAGATGCACGTGTTCGGCAACGGAACGCATGGCAAGCACCCATGCCGACGCATGGTCCGATGCGGTGTGGTCCTGTGCGGCGCGATTTGCTACAGACTGATTCGATACGGCACCATCCGATATGGGCCGACCCGCCGATTCCGTTCTTTCCTGGCCGCGGGGAATAGCGGAACCGTCCGTATCGGAGGATTCGTCGGCCCGACTGCGAATATCGTTGCGGAGAATGGCCAACGAGGATTCACGATCCGGGTGGCCTATGGCCATGCGCATCATGAACCTGTCCAGCTGCGCCTCCGGCAGCGCATAGGTGCCCAGATGATTGGAGGGATTCTGCGTGGCGACCACCATGAACGGCTGCGGCATGCCATGCGTGATGCCGTCGATGGTGACCTGTTCCTCCTCCATCACCTCCAAGAGGGCGGATTGCGTTTTCGGCGATGCCCTGTTGATCTCGTCGGCCAATACCAGCGAGGCGAACACAGGACCCTTCCTCCAAGAGAACCTTCCGGTGTGTTGGTCGTACAGCGTGACGCCCACCACATCGGAGGGCAGCAGATCCGGAGTGAACTGGATACGCCCGAAACTCACGCCGACGGATCGTGCCGCAGCGCGTGCCAACCTGGTTTTCCCGGTGCCGGGCTCATCCTCCAGCAGCATGTGGCCGCCGGCGAACAGCACGGTGAGCAGCCGTCTGACCGCAACCGGCTTGCCGATGATTTCGGATGAGATGCGTTCCTCAAGCCAGGTGAAACCTTGCCGGAATTCCTCGATGGTCCGAGGCATGGCAATCGGTTTGGATGTCGGTTTGGCGACCTGTTTGGCGGTCGATTTGATGGTTGATTTGACGGTCGACTCGGCAATCGGCTCGGCGGGTGTTCCGGCGGTCGGCGTTGCGACACTGCCGGTTGCATCCTCCCGAACACTGCGCGCGGAGGGCGCGGCATCGGGGGCGTTCGGCTGCGGCGCATCGCATTGTGCCGCGACCTTCGTGACCGTGGAGATGCGCGTGGCGTCCGATATCCGCGTCTCATCCGATATGCATGCGGATATGCATGGGCCGGATATGCATGCGTCGCTCGGGATACGGACGCTGCCCGATACGTGTGTGGCGTCGGATATCCGCGTCTCATCCGGCAGGATTCCGGCGCTCGCGGGCACTGACAGGGAATCAGGTGTGTGTCCGGATAAGGAATCAGGCGTGCCATCGGGTATGGAATCGGGCGAGGAATCCCGCATGGGCACAGGCAAGCGCGGGATGCGCGGTTTCGATGCGCGTGTTTTGAAAGAAGGGAAAGACAAGACGGTCTCCTGTTCGTTGATTGACTGATGGTGCGATTGGCTGATGATGCCAAGGTCGTTAAGGCCGTTATGGAATGGGACGGGATCGTGCCAGATGTCGTGAGGATCGCCGGCTGTCCGGACTCGCCGTCGATGCCGAGGGAATGGCGGCGCGCGAGCCATCCACAGGATCCCGCACTGGTTTGTGCTCCGCGTTGAGCCGGCTGTCTCCCGTGCCGGTGACCTGTACCGCCCATCGGTATGAAGAGGCCTGCGGCAGTGCGGAGACGTCGATGCGCTGCCCGTCCGATGGCGTCCACGCAAACGGAACCCCGTTGACGGTCAGTCGTATGGCGGCGGGCTGCCCATAGGTATCGACGTGCCCGCCACGCACGATGATGTGGTCATGCCCGTCCCATCGGACCGACGATGGCGGCGCGATGCTCGCGGCTGGTCTGAGCATGCTGGAATCGGCGGGGCTGATCATGGTGGCTCCCGCCTCCCCGTTCAGCGACGGGGTCACGGTTCCCGTCTCGCACGGAGTCCACGGGTCGGGAACATATTCCAGCGTGCCGGATGTTCGGGAACTTGTCATGCCATGCAGATTCGCCGTAACGGAGTCCGCCTTGCCGTCGACGCGCCAGCGCATCGAGCAGACGCCATCCGAGCCGGAGGTTTTCAGGAATTCGACGCGTCCTATGGGCGTGGTGGGAGTGATCGATGCAGGTGCGGAACGCGTCTGCAATCCGTGATTCGTGCGCACTATGACGGCAACCGACACGGGGAAGAAGAATTCGCCGTCCGCGATCGTGAGTTCGAATGAAGTGTCCGTGCAAGTAGGCTCCCCGCCCGATGCCTGGCGGTCCAACACCACGCTCTGGCATCGGTTGCCGCGCATGTCGCCGAATTCGATTGACCCCTTGATGAGATTGGGGTTCGTTCCGTCTTGGCGCAGGATGATGGAGGGGCGTTCCGGTTCGCCGTATACCTCGCCGGAGGCGACGGCCAGACTCGCCTGTTTGCCGGGCCCGGTGCCGTTCACTGCACGGACCGCGACGGTGAACGAAGCCGAATCCGACAGCATGGCGTCCGTAATGGGGAACGAGGCGTGCAGGTCGGAGGTCTCGATGCGCTGCCGGCGGGTGCCGTCGGTGCCGTCGAGCGTGACGATGTATGACGTTGGCGTGCTGAACGCCGTGCCGCTGCCGGAGGGCGGCTGCCACGCGACATCCAACGTGTTTCTGCCGCCTGTCGCCTGAAGACGGACCGGGGCTTCCGGCGCTGTATCCGGCGTGGCGGTGATGCTGTTGGAATAGGGGGACCAGCCGATGTCGTTCCTGGCTCGCACCGTGAACGTATGCTGCCTGCCATTGGCCAGGCCGTCGATCGTGCAGACCGTACCGGTGCCGCAGGATATTGCGGATTCGGGCCGGTCATCGACGTTCACCTCGTATTCGATCACATCGCCCCCGTTGTTCCGGCCGGGGGTCCACAACAAGGTGACGGCCCCATCCTGCGGCTGCGAGCGTACGGCCGAAAGCGAGGGCGCGTCCGGAACGTTTGCCGTCACGATGCGCAACATGCCGGTTATCGTGCGATCCGCGGCATGGGTGGCATCCTCGACGGTGACGGTGATGTCCTGTGTGCCGGTCGTGCTGCGGGCCGCCGATACTTCGATCGTGCCGGATACGTCGCAGCGCAGCGTGATGGCGTCGCCTGTCTTGCCGCAGTGGGTCACGGCAAGCGGGGTTTCGGGGAATGGGTTGTAGGCGTCGGCCAATATGTCGACCTGCCGTGTCTCGCCGGCGCGCAGTCGTATGGTTTGTCGAGCGATGCGGGCGAGCGGACGCGACGAGGCCACGATCCGCACGTTCAGCCCGGCATCCACCGTACCGGCTTCGGTGTGGGCCTGGAAGGGGATGGCGACGATCGAGCCGGGTCTGGCGTTGTCCGCGACGAGTATGCGCATACGGCCGGAACGCGATACGGAAGCCTGCACGCCGGTCGCATCGATGCCTCCCGAATAGGTGAGGCGTTCCTCCGCAGTGTCCTTTGCCGTGCCCGTGGCGAGCGCGTTCAGGTCGATGATCCGGGCGGCGTCGCCGGGTGCCATGTCCACCGTCGTTGTGGGGAACGTGGGTGGCTGCCGTTGTTTGCCCGTGATGGTGATCGGCAGCATGATGACCGAAGTCGTGCCGGGTGTCTTGCCTTCGGGTCTGGCATCCGTGGCGGTGAGGGTGAGCGATGCCGGGCCTGCGTAGTCCGCTGGCGCGGTGAATCGTATGGTCTGCCGGTCGGCGAGCGCTTCGCCGGTGCCGCCTTTGGTGGTTTTGATGGGTTCGCGGGCGTCGATGTATGCCTGTTTTCCTGCTCCTACGCGGATGTGGTCGGCGAGTGCGATGGTGATGGTTGTGCCGGAGGGGACGTTCAATTCGGGTGCGTCGGGGCGATTCGTTGGCGGGAATGCTCCGTATGCCGGTACGTGGATGAATGCGGTGGAGCGTGTTCCGTGCGTGGTGTTGGTGACGGTGTAGGGGATGGTGTAGGCCTCTTCGGCGAGGTTCAGGGTGATGGTGGTGCCTTTCACGTGTGTCTGTTGCCGGTGTGTGCCGTCCACGTGTATGGCGAGGTCGCTGAATGGCCCGGATGGGTTGGCGATCCATGCGCCGATGTCTATGGTCACGGTGCGTTTGCCGAGGGTGGCGTGCGCTGGGATGCGGTAGTCGTTTGCCTGGGGTGCCTGGATTGCGGCGTTGCGTTTGACTTGTACGGTCAGTGTGGCGGTGCTTTCGAATCCCGCTTGGTCGCGTACGGTGTAGATGATGTGGTGGGTGCCTTCCTCGTTTGGTGTGTTGACTGTGATGGCATCGCCGGTTGTGTGGGCTTCGATGTGCTCTGGTATGTCGAGTTTGGTGTCGAGGGTGAGTTCCGTTCCTTCGCGGGATGTGTCGTTGGCGGTGACGGGTACCGTGATTTCGGTTCCGGGGCGTACTGTGATGCTGTCGTCGCGGGCCGTTATGCCGGAATCCGTCTGTGATCGGGTGATGCCGATGCGGATTGTGGCTTGGGATCGTCTTCCGGACCAGTCCTCCACGGCGTAGGAGAACGTGTCGGTGCCGTTGGCGTCGTCGTATGCCTCGTATGTGAGGCTGTCCGCGTCCGTTTCGATGATTCTGCCGAGTTGCGGGGTCTCGTTGCCCAATCCGAGGAGCATGGCGTCGTCGGAATCGTCGATGCCGGTGAGCGTGATGGGGATGCGTATGGTGCCGCCTGGTCTCGTATGCGCCTGGATGTCGCGGGGTTTGGCGGCTTTCTTCCCGTCCGCATCGCGTCGGTGCACGTTGAAGGTGATGGTGGCGGAGATGGTCTCCCCGTAGTCGTTGGTGATGGTGTAGATGGCCGAATATTCGCCCGGCTGTTCGGGGGCCTGGTAACGGATCGAATGTTCCGATGCGTATGCCGTTCCTTGGAAGGATTCGTCGGTGTGCAACGTGTTGTCCAGTCTGATGCCGGCATCGTCGTCGTATTGCACGTGGTCGAGCACATCCACCGTTCGGGTGCCGCCGCAGCGTATGGGGACGGTGAAGTCGTCGGCGCGCAGCAGCGTCGATCCTGCGACGGTGTTGTTCGGGTGCATGATGATGGTTCCCTTTGCGCTTCCTACGGCGTTCGCCACGGTATAGGTGATGGCGACCGGTGCGGAAAGCTGGCGTTTGGCGGTCAGGCTGATTCTGCCGCCTGCCAGCGTGGTGGCGGTGACGGCGCTGCCGGGTGGGGTGGTGACGGATGTGAGGGAGAGCACTCCGCCCATGGGGTCGATGTCGTTGGCCAGCGGTTCGAGTATGGCGGTGCCGTTGGCGTTCGGCACGGCGGCATCGTTCGCGGCGATGGGCGCGGAGCGTTGCGCGGTGGGAGGGGAGACGGTGAATCGTATGCTTCCCGTGGATTGCCGTTTGCCTTGCGTCACGGTGAACGGCACGTGGTAGGTGCCGGGCGTGGCCGCGGTGAACGTGAGGGTTTTCGCCGGCCCGTCGAGGGACACGGTCGTGTGTTCGGGCGCGGTGGCATCGTCCAGCGAGGGCGTGCTTGCGCCGGTGGCATGGATGTAGGGGGACAGGTCGAGGGTGACCGGTGTGGCCGATACGGCGTCCTGCGATACCGGGTCGATGCGCGCGGGCAGACTGTCCGCGGCATGGACGGCGAAGAACACGGTTCCTGTCCCGGTATGCGTTCCATTGGACACGGTCAGGTCCACGCCGATGCGGCCCGACTGCGACGGCCCGGCATGGAAGGTCAATCGTCCGTCCGCGCGGGCGGAGACCCGGGATTCGCCGCCGTTGCGTGGAGCCGCCGATACCAGCGTCAACGGGTCGCCATCCGGATCGGCGAACGATTCCAGGGCGTTCACGGTGTAGGACGCATCCTGTTCCACCTGAAAATCGGCGGGCACCTCGATCTGCTGCGGCGCGTGATCGCCGGACGCGTCGACGATGTTCAACCGTACGGATGCGGTGGCGGTCTGACCGTGCCCGTCCGAAATATCGTAGGTGAACCGTATGGTGCCGCTGCGCGCTTCGGAGGCATCGACCTGCAGATACCGCCCATGAAGAACCGGTGTGATGCCGGCCGTTCCGCCGGTCGGCGCGCCCACACGGTCGATGTGCAACGCCGAGCAGCCGGTGTTTTCGTCATTGCGCAGCACGTCGATCGTCATACGGCTCGATGCCCGGATACCGAATTCGTCGTCCATGGCGCGGATATGACCGGTGCGTGAGGAATCCGAAGCGCAATCGGGGGAGAGGGGATCGCCGCTGCCCGTCGAGGATGAGGTTTCGCGCCGCGTATCGGGATTCGGCTGCACGGCGTTCCATTGCACGGCGATGGCGTCGGGCGAACGCCGCGGATTCCAGATGGTGCCATCGCCGGTGTCGTTCAATATGGCGTGACGATGATTGGCGCGGAACACCAGCTCCGAGGAATCCGACACCTTGGCCAGCGAGACGAAGTCCGCGTTCCTGGCCGTCGGCGAACAGACGCGGATGAAGTTGCCGGCACGTTGGGAGTACGCCGCATGGACGCACCCGCCGGTCGACACCGGTTGCGCGGGGGTTCCGTCGCCCGGCGAATCCAACGACAGGGGTTTGGGGGAGCGCGAGCGAAGATCGACCAGGACGAGTTTGCCCGGCAGGGCGAGCGCGACCCAGCCGGACTGCCGATCGTCGGTCGGGGTGGCCTGCAGCAGCGCCTGCGTCATGATATTGCCGGCGGAGTCGATCGAGGTCTCGCCGCCCCGGAATATCAGACGGTTGCCGGAAAGCACGACGGGCACGCCGTCCACCACGGTGAACGCGGAGACCGCCAGCCTTTCGCCATCGCTCAGCGACCCGACCTCCCTTGCGCCGCCGCTTCCGTGCCTGATCGCCAGCACCATGCCGTCGCCCGGACGATACCCCCATACGGTTCCCTCATGATCGACGGTCATCTTGCCGCTATCGCCCAGACGCATGCTCGGCGCGCCGCCCATGCCCGTAACATCGCCGATCCGTTCCATGGAACCGGCATACACATTGCCGCTGCGGCGGTTGAGCAGCGCCACTGTGCCGCCGCCCACCAGCACGGTGCGGTCCCGTTCCGTGACACCATGCTCGGCGACATCCAGCGTGGAGGCGTCGATGGAGGAGACGCCGGCGGCTCCGGTAAGCAGCGCATGGTCGCCGGACTGCACGATGTCGAAGCGGCTTCCCTTCGCGGCGACCACCGCGGTGGGCTCCTCGATATCCGCATTGAACCGCATCGCCTTGCCTTGGGCCGTCGACGTGACCCATACGGTTCCGTCATCGCAATGCACCTGATGCCTGACCACGGATCTCACCACGATCACGCCGGCGATGAAGGGCAGCAGCATGAGCGCCAGAAGCAGGGGAACGAGCCGTTTCGCGGCAGGCGGCAGGGAATGCTCGTTGTTGCGCGCGCCACGTGTCGGGCGACGCAGGTGAAGGGGAATCGTCGGCATGATGATCCGTTCTGTATGCGGGTGTACGAAATGGCAGGGCGCGCGGAATCGTATTCGGCGCCGTTCGAAGGACAAGGCAAGGTGGGGGGGCAAGACGCGAAGGTGCGTGCGGGCGATGACGGCAAGGTCATACGTGGCCAGACAGAGGTCATACGCGGCTAGGCAAGTCCACCGGTGCCGGGCCTAAGGCGTGCGTGGAGGAGACGACCGGTCGCTGGCCGGACGGCAGTACCTCTCAAAAAAAGAATCGCGCTACTGGTGTTTCCCGATGGGATCCCGATCCATATGACCTGTTTCGGGAATGGGATCGAGATCGATCGGCTCGTCGGTATCAAGGACATGGACCTGGCCCGGCGACTGCACCGAATCCAGATGACCGCCTGCAAGCGCGATCAGCAGCAGCGCCGCCGGTGCCACGGAAAGAACCAGCATCAGCGCCATACGCGCATGAGGCCTGCGCGGAAAACCATGGAACAACCGCACGGCCGTACGTGCGGGCATATGAGGCAACGGCGCATCATCGCCTCCGGATCGAGCTCCGGGCGCAACGGCATGATTGGGTTGCGCCGCCTGCCGGGCCTTGCGAAGCTCGCGGGCGAAATCCGCCATGGTCGGAAACCGGTCGGCCGGATCCTTCTCCATCGCCCGCCCGAGCAACGATTCGACGGATTCCGGCACATCCGCCCTGTGAAGCGGCGGAACCGGCCTGGAAAGAATGATGCTCCTCAGCTGCGCGCTGGATTTCGGCCGATAGCCATACTCGAACGGCGACGCCCCGGCCAGCATGGCATACAGCAGCGCGGCCAGGGAATACACGTCGGTGGCCTCGCTTGGCCTTTGACGGGTCAACGATTCGGGCGCCGCCCATGGGATCGAATACCCCGCATCACCCGCCCCATAGACGCTGCACGCGATGCCGAAATCCGCCAGCATCGGCTCGCCGGCGTCGCCGATCAGCACATTGCCGGGCTTGATGTCGCGATGCACCACGCCGGCCCGATGCGCCACGCACAGCGTGTCCGCCAACGTGACGCCAAGATCGAGCATCTGTCCGCACGTCAGCGTGCGGGTGCGCAGCAGTTTCCCGTAACTGCCGCCGGAAGCGTATTCGAATACGAGATAATGCTCGCCATGCCCTGCGGTCCCCATCGCAAGCATGGGCAGAATGTTGGGATGCCTCGGCACAAGCCCCAGTATGTTGGATTCATGGATGATGCGTCTTGCGGCCCTGGCGTCGCGGGCGACGTTGCCCACTTTGACGGCCACCGGGCGTTCCCGGCCCGATTGGCGGTAGAGATACACGTCCGAGGTGGAGCCTGAACCGATCGGGCGGACGAACGTGAATCCGTCGATGGCAGGAGGCTCTGCGGCCAGTGGGGGCGAGGTGTTCTTGATCATGATTCGTTTCCTTCCGCATTGAGGGTGTAAGCATTGTGCGTGACGGCGTGGACGGGGCGGCGCGGATGCCACGGCGAGTCGTATCTCATCCGTTGGAACACGCGACGAGACGGCACCCACGATCCGCAAACGGGTGGTCGGCACCAGCCGCATGCGGTTAGTCTGGAAAGCATGGGTGATTCAGGGAATGCAACGAACGCAATCGAAACGCTGATGACGGGGACGGCAGCGAGGCCGCTGCTGATCGCCGGCATGCCGGGGGCCGGAAAGACGACGCTGGCCTACCGGACGCTGCTGGACGCGTTGCGCAGGTTCGGCGACGACGGCGCAGTCATGTGCGTGCCCAACCGCACCCTCGGCAGCAAACTCTCCGACATGGCCATCCGCGAACTGGGCGCCCTCGCCCAGGCCAGGCCCGTCACCACGCTGTCCGCTCTCGCATTCCGCATCATCGCCGCCGACAGATCCTTCCTCAAACTGCCGACGCCCAAACTGCTCAACGGCGCCGAACAGGACGCGCTGCTGCGGCAGGTGCTCGCCGTGCATCTGGGGCATGCGGTCAGCGGCGACCTGTGCGACACCTGCCGTCTGCTGCGATACTACTTCGCCCAGGATGATTGGGCAGGTGCCGTCGCTCCCGGCCTGCGCACCGGTGACGCGTCATCCTCGACCACCGCGGCGATGCTCGAAAACGGCATCTCCCCCTCGTTCATCGGCCAGCTGAGGGACATGCTGGCGCGCATGGACGAGTTGGGCGTGACGCCGGAACGCGAGAACGAACTGCTCGATGCCCCACGCCACCTGCCGCAGGGCGATTGGCGTGACGCGGAGCGCATGACGGTGCAATGGCGTCTCGCATTCGCGTTGCGCGACGAATACGCGCAGGCGCTGGCAAACAAGTATCCGGACGAATACCGTCTGGACGCGTCCAAACTGCTGGTCGAGGGCGCGACGGCATTGGAACGGGAAACCGGCGGGAATGCCGATTCCCGGTTCGACGGCACGGTGCCGGGCATGCTGATCGTCGACGACTTCCAGGACACCACGCTTGCCGGCCTGCGGTTCATCGAGACGCTGCACGACAGGGGGACGCGCATCATGCTCGCCGGCAACCCCGACGAATCCGTGCAGACGTTCCGCGGATCCTACCCCGAATATCTGTTCGACCGCGCACGGCAGGGGGCGTTGCAGGCACAGCTCATCGAACTGGACGACACGCGGAACGCCGGCACCCAGGCCCCGGACCAGCGCACGCTCGTGGCCGCACGCGTATCGCTGTCCATCGCCTCCAGTGAGCCGAACCCGCTGCCCATACCGCGCAGACCGGGCAAAATGCCCGCATACCAAGGGACATGGCCCATCTCCAAGACGAAGCAGACCGACGATTCGCTGCGAACCGCCATATACCGCTCCCCGCGCGAAGAGCTCGACGACGTGGTGTGGCGCATCAAACGCTCCCATCTCGACCACGGTGCCGAATGGAACGACATGGCCGTCATCGCCCACGACAACGCCACCGTGCGTCAATTCGGCGAACGGCTGCGCCGCGACGGCGTGCCGGTCAGGTACTCCTCGGTGACCAGGCCGCTCAAGTCGGAGCCTTTCGTGCAGGGACTGTTCGCATTGATCGAATTGGCCCGGTTGCGCGAACAGGGGGTCAACGGAACCGATATGAGCCTGGAGAATATCGGCGCATTCGCCCGCACACGCATCTCCGCGCTGATGGGCAGCGCGCTGATCACCACCGGAAGCAAGCCGGGGGAGGGCGCCCCGGCCCGCATCGAACCCATCGAATCCGCCATGAACTCGCTGGAATCATTGGCCGGGCTCGACGGCGTCTCCGCAGGTTCCGCCGATTCCACGGGCGGAACTTCGGCGGAGAACGTCGACGGCACGAACGATGACGAGGAAAACGGCGATAACGCCGAAGGCTGCGATCTGGCGCGTATCGTCCGCGAATGGAACGATCTGCGGAACGTCAAGCGGCAGGCCGAACACGAGACGACGGTCCAGACGGCCGACGTGGCGGGCGGAACCGATGCCGGCAACGGCAATGACGACGGGCGGCCCGCGGCCTGCACCGTGCTGGCCCAATACGCCATGCTCGCGCTGGACGCCAAGGAGGCGCCATGCGCCGACGTGCTGGGCGTGATCGGCAGCGTCGTGGGCGGAGGCCCGCATCTCAAGGCGTTCCAGAGGGTGTTCCGCCTGATCGACCGCGTGGCGGAAGGCATGCGCGTATTGCCGTCGAAGGAACCGCAGTTCGTGCTGGCTCTCGCCTGGGACGTCACCGGCGTGGCCGAGAACTGGCAGCGCATGGCGTTGTCGAACACCCCGGATGGGCGTGCCGCCAACGACAGGCTCGACGCGGCCATGAGACTGTTCCAATACGCGCAGGGCGGCATGACCGGAACGGACATCGTGGGATTCATCGACCAGGTGCGTTCCATGGAGATCGAGGCCGACTCCCTGGCCAAGACGGGGCCGGTGGAGCAGGCCGTGACGCTGACCACTCCGGCTGGCGCCGCAGGACGGCACTGGTCGCAGGTATGGATCCCCGCCGTGCGGCAGGATGTATGGCCGAATCTCGCGGAACGCGCCACGCTGTTCGGCGGCGAGGATCTCGCCGACGTGGTGCTGCATGGCACGGATGGCGCGCAGGCCGGCGATTTCAAGCGCGACGCGCGTCTTGAAACGGTTCTTGCCAGCGAGAAGAAAAGCTTCCTGGTGGCGCTCACCCGCGGAACGTCGGTCATGGTCAGCGCGGTGTCGAACGACGATTCCACGCCATCGGATTTCATGTACGGGTACATGCCCGAACGTTGCCCGCGCAACGCCGACGAGACGGTATTCGCCACAGTGGGCACGGACGATGATGGCGGCGAGTTCGCCGGCTTGGACACCGATCCGCGCGGTCTGGTCACACAGGCCCGCGTGACGCTCGCGCGCTGCCCCGAGGATTCGCCGCAGGCGCGCGACGCCCGCAGAACGCTGGCGTTGCTCGCCGAATATGGCGTCGATATCGCGGACCCCGACAACTGGCCGTTCCTAGGTGATGCGGACCGGACCCAAGGCGACGGCGAATCGAAGACCCCCGATATGGGCAATACGACGAGAACGGTCGAGGAGACCACGGAGAACGGCCATCCGGTGGTCACGCTGTCGCCGTCCGCCGTGGACAACCTCTGGGCATGTCCGGTGTGCTGGCTGATGGAAAACCGGTTCGCCGGTCCGCGCATCGGTTCCGCGGCCACAAGCTTCGGCACGCTCATCCACGCCGTCGCCCAGAAGGGCAGCGAGGAAGGCCTCGACCTTCCGGGAGCCGTGGCGGATTCGTCCGTCGAAAGCAAAGTGGATGCGGTCGCCCATCGTCTCGTCGACATCTACGACGCGATCAAGCCCGATTTCAGCAGCATCGCCAAGGCGTCCGAACGGTACGCCGCCATGCTCAAGGACGAACAGGCCGAAGCGACCCTGCACAACCTCGCATCGTATTTCGTGGAAAGCAACGGAAACGACTACCTGAACAAGAACGCGGGGAAGTTCGACATCGGCGTATTGGAAAGCGCCTCGTGCGAGGAGGAATTCTCCGCACGCTTCGGCCTTGACGACATCCTTGAGGCCTACAACGCGCTGCCCGGCATGAACGCCATCGGCAGAGCGGCTCTGATGCAGCTCATGGGAACGTTGGTCGGCGGGTGGCCGGAAGGCATGCGCGAGGATCTGACGGTACGGCTGTCCGGCAGAATCGACCGCAAGGAGACCCGGCGTCTGAAGGACGGCAGCCAGGCCATCCGCCTCATCGACTACAAGACCGGCCGCAAACGCCAGCTTGGGGAGATCTTCAACGATCTGCAGCTGGTCTGCTACCAGCTGGGGCTCGCGTTCCCCGAACATGGCCGCGGCGGCGAAACGCCCCGCATCGCGCAGAGCGCCCTGTTCTACGTGCAGGACGACGCCGCGCCGGCGACCAGCTATTCGCCCGAAAGCGCCTTCCAGCCGCCGCTGCTTCTCGGCGGTGCGTTGAACGCCGAAGGCTTCACGGCGCGAGACCACTACCCGCGTCTCGACAAATTCACCGACACCCCGGCATTGCCGCCGGACAAGCCGGACACGTTGGATGCGATCGACGAGAACGCATGGCAGGGATTCCTCTCATGGAACGGCACCCAGGCCATGTGGTCGCTGACCATGATCGCACGCGTGTTCTACGCGGCCGCGGCAAGCCGTTCGCACGTCATCGTCGCACACCCCACCAAGCAGCATAAGGGGCATTGCCGCATGACCGACATATGCCCGGCATGCGCGGGCCAGATCGACACCGTATTCGAAACGAGGCAGGCATGAACACATTCACAGACAGTCCCGAACAGGCCAGGGTCATCGGCGCTCCGGTCGGCGACGACGTGCTCGTGGTCGCCGGCGCGGGATCCGGCAAGACCTACACCATGACGCGCCGCATCGTGTCGCTGATCGAACACGGCGTGGCCCCGGAACGCATTCTCGGCCTCACCTTCACCCGTAAGGCCGCGGGCGAGCTGCTGTCCCGAGTCTCCGCCGCGGTGCTCGCCGACGAAGGCGACCAGGAACGCATGTTCCTCAAACCGGCGGTGTTCACCTACGACGCGTTCTTCCAATCCATCGTGCGCCAATACGGCCTTCTGGTGGGATTCGACCAGAACACGCAGCCGCTGAGCGATGCCGGGGCGTTGCAATTGGCGTCCAACACGGTCGAGGAGCACATGGACATGCTGCGCGGCAAGGACCTGGGATCGTTCAACCAGGTCACCGCGAAGGTGCGGGCGCTCAGCGACGCCATCGCCAGCTCCATGATCGGCGGGGACGTCACCGACATGCACGCGGCCATCGCGCGGGTGCGCGCATGGGACGACGCCTTCATCGGGCAGGTGCGTGCCGTCATCGACGGCGAACAGGTTCCCGACAAGGAAGTGAAGCTCAAACAGCTCAAACGGCTCAAGAAGGACACGGACGAAAGCTGGGAGAGAAAAGTCGCCGGATACCAGCGTGACGCGCACGAGGCATGCGTCTACGCCTGCGCGTCGCTCGCCACGACCGCGGAGCAGCGCAATGTGATGCTCGACCTGGTGGAAGCCTACGCCGCGGAGAAGAAACGCCTCAATATGGCGGAATTCAGCGATTTCACCATCGCCGCATACCAGCTTGTCACCCGGTTCCCCTCCATAGGCGCGCGCTACCGCAGAAGGTTCAGCCACGTGCTGCTCGACGAATACCAGGACACCTCCACCACGCAGGCGGCGCTCATCGCCACCCTGTTCCAAGGCGGCGGCACCGCGGTGAGCGCGGTGGGCGACCCGTTCCAGTCGATCTACGCGTGGCGAGGCGCGAGCCCCGGCGCATTCCGCATGTTCCAGAACGACTTCCACCTGCCTGCCGACCGCAAGCCCTACTCGCTGAGCGTCACCCGCCGTAATGCGAAGCTGGTGCTCGAAGCCGCGAACAACCTCACCATGTCGTTGCGCGGCACGCCGAGCAGGCCCAGCAGCTCGCCGATGCGGGAGGTCGACGTGGACGAACTCGCCCCGCTGGACAGTGCCCCGACTGGAACCGTGGGCGTGCTCGGCTACGAGACGCTGGGACAGGAGATCGACGGCGTGGTGCGGTTCTGCCATGAGGCCATCGCACGCAACACCCGCACCGACAAGGACGGCAGACACGCCGGCACGGTGGCGGTGCTGTTCCGATCCAAAGCGAAAATGCCGCTGTTCCAGCAGGCATTGGAACAGTCGGGACTGACCGCCGTCGCCGTCGGATACTCCGCGATGCTCGAACGTCCGGAAGTGCGCGATGTCTTCTCGCTGCTGCGCGTAGCCTGCGACCACAGCGACAGCGCCTCGCTGATGCGTCTGCTCGCCACACCGCGTTTCGGCTTGGGAAGCGAGGCGTTGAGCGCGCTCGCCGGCATCGCAAGCACCCTCAATCTCGAAGCCCAGTACCGTGCGCTGGCCACGGCGGGCATCGTGCCGCCCGACGCCCCGCGCGGCCAATGGGATGCGCTGGTCCGCGAGCATCGCGACAGCGTTGTCAACAGCGTGTTCGTCGCCGACCTGCTGCTGCGGGACGATCTGGCCGAACGGCTGGAACATTGCGCACGCATCGACGACCGGAGCGGAAAAGCGCTCATCCATGCCGGAAGGGTGCTGCACAAGGTATGCGACGCGGTCGGCAGGCCACTATCCGACGTGGTGCGTGCCGCGGTGCAGGCGCTGGAACTCGACGTGGACGCCGTGGTCGCCCAGGCGATGCACGGCGATGCCGCGGTGAACCCCACCATCGCGCGTATCCCCATGGAGACCATCATCGACTTGGTCGACACCTATCTTTCGGAGATCTCGGCCGGTCAGGCCCCGACCCTGCGCGGCTTCATGGCCTGGGCGGACACGCTGCGCACCATCGAGGACGAAACCTCCACCCTCAACGCGGACAGCGGCGCCGACGTGGAACTGATGACGATCCACCAGTCCAAGGGACTGGAATGGGACGCCGTGGCCGTAGTGGAGCTCTCCGACGGCGTATTCCCCAGCAAACAGGGGGATTCCCTGGCCGTCAAAGCCGACGAACGGCACCCCGGCGGATGGCACGACGGCGTATGGAAGGCGCCGGAATATCGGGAAACCGCCAAATCATGGCTTACGAAAATCGACGCGGTCCCCGTGCCGGTGCGTGCGGACGCCGGCATTCTGCCGCGCTTCCCGCATGACGCCCCGATCGGCGCGGACCCGATCGAGTCGCTGGAACTGCTGGACGGCCCGGAAACCATCGACGACGAGGTCTACGGCACGTTGCGCGCCTTCGACGGCGAGATCGGATCCATGGACCCCGACTCCCTGTACCTCACGCAAGCCGAGGAATACGGGCGCCGTTACCATTGCGACGAACGCCGGCTGGCATACGTGGCATTGACCCGAGCCCGCAACGAACTGCTGCTCACCTACTGTCAGACCGGCGAGGAAGGCCGCGACCCACGCGTGCTCGGCGCCAAGCCGAAGAAGGCCAAGCCGTCGGTTTTCTGGCAGGAAGTATACGATTCGCTGCGCATCCGCAACGACATCGCACAGACCCCATCCAACCCGCCGGCGGAAGAAGACGGAATAGCATTGCCGGACGGGTACTTCGTAGGCGACCAGGCACGCGAATACGAGGATGCGGTCGTCGGAACGGCATGGGAGGAAGAACCCGAGACGCGCGATACCCAGGCAAGCCTGCCATGGCCGGCGCACCTCAGCCAAGATATGGAAAGCCGACTGCGCTCAAGCGCACGGCAGGTGCGGCGGGCCATCGATGGCACCGATGCAGACGCATCGACGCAGACGCGCGATATGCAAGGCGAAACGCAAGACGAGACGCAAGGCGATGCGCAAGGCGATGCGCAAGGTGATGCGCAAAGTGATGCGCGGCACGTTGATCCGCAGGCATCCATGGCAAACGGTCACACGCTCTACGACAAGGCCCGCATGCTGGTGGAAGACGAGGACCTGATGACCGGCGTGCTCGAAGGAAAGGCCCTGGACGCGGCGGTACGGCGGAAGGCTCGCCGCGTCATGGCCGGCACACGGCAAAGCGTGACCGGACTGCAGGCGCTCGCCGGTGGTCTGAACAGCCGTGACGAGGCGCGCTACTGGCGTGGCGTCATTCGGCCGATTCCATCGGTGGCTTCGCCATCGGCCTCGGCCGGCACGCGGTTCCACGCGTGGGCGGAACGGTTCATGAACGCGCTGCACCCGGAGGAAAGCGGCGAATCGCGCGAAGGCATGCTGCGGGAACTGGACAAGGCCATGGCCGCGGTCCAGGCGGCAGAGCGGACTGCGGACCATGCAGCGAGCCGGCAGAGCAAGGACGCGGCCGCCATCCTGGAATGGGAACGCCGCCTTGCCTCGTCGCCGTGGGCCGATCGCGTGCCCGCATGGGCGGAACGGCAGATCGTCGTATCCATCGGCGATCTGAACGGCCAGGTGGTCAACGGCAAACTGGACGCCGTGTTCCTCGGCGGTCTCGACCCGAGCGACGGCACGAAACGGTTCGCCATCGTCGATTGGAAGACGGGCCATCGTCCGACAACGGGCGGCGACATCGCACGCAAGCTCATCCAGCTCGACATGTACCGGCTGCTGCTTGCCGAAATCGAAGGCGTGCCGCTGGAGGCCATCGACGCCACCCTCTACTACGTGAGCGAAGCCGACGAATCGCGGCGTGAACTGCATGCCGCGATGAAATCCAGGGAGGACATCATCGCGGAACTGGGTGCCGGTGTGCCGGAATCATCGGACGACGACTGAACCCGACGACTGACCCGTTGCCCGATACCTGATGGCGTGCCGGTCGGTCCGCAACCGGCACGCCAGTCGGCGAACGTCGCTCACTCGAAGGGATACCGCAATCCCCAACGCCCACGGATCTCGTCCATGAGCTCCATGATGCGCAGCGTATCGGCGTGCGGCATCTCCGGGCATTCCGTCCGGCCATCGAGGATCGCGTTGGCGGCCGAGGCAACCTCATACTCGTAGCCGGTGAGCTGCTCGGGCACCGCGATGCTGTGACGAAGCGAATGATCCGTGTTGTACACGTCGATGCGTTCGGGATTGTTGATGTTCGTCACCACGGCATAGCCATTGTCTCCGCAGATCACGCCGGACCTGTCCGAAGCCACGGCCCTGGAACTGGTCGCGGTGGCCAGCAGACCGTCGTCATAGGTCAGCACCGTGGCGTTCGTCGCATCGACACCGGTGCTGTACGGCACCATCGTGGTGGAGAAATCCGCGATGGAACGGCCATGGTCGGCACCCACGGCCATGTCGATGAAATTCAGCGCATACACGCCCACATCGAGCAACGCGCCTCCGGCAAGATCCGGATTCGTGATGCGGTCGCGCCCATGCGGCTCATAGCTCAGCTCGGCGCGCACCGAACGTATGGTGCCCAGCTCCCCGCTGCGCACCAGCTCGTTGATAAGATCGCGACTCGGCTGGTAGCGCGTCCAGATCGCCTCAGTGGCAAGCAGGTTCGTCTGCGCCGCCACATCGAGCAGTTCACGCGCCTGCGCGGCATTGGCGGTGAAGGCCTTCTCCACCAGCACGTTCCGGCCGCCCTTCAGGCACATGATCGCCTGTTCGGCGTGGAAATTATGCGGCGTGGCGATATACACCAGATCGACGTCATCGTCCGCGACCATGCTCTCGTAGGAACCGTAGGCCTTGTCGAAGCCGTATTTCGCGGCGAACGCCTCGGCACGGTCCGCATCGCGCGCCGCCACGGCATACGGATGGATCCAGCCGGAATACCGGTCATCCGCAGCCATCTTCACCAGCGTCGTGGCCATGGTGTTCGCAATCGAACCGGCACCCAGGAGGGCGACATTCACCTTCCTGCCGGTCCGTTCCGCCTCGTCGCGTCTGCCATTCAGCCTGCTCATGTGCTCCTCCTTGTTCATAGGTGAATCCATGCCGATTGATGCATCCATTGTACGAAGTCCGGCGGCTGGCTCGCATCGTGCCGAAGGTGTCGGAAGCGGCAGAGGGGGCAGCAAGAAAGCAGTGGGGGAGTAGTGGAAAGTAGCGCCGTGTCGCACCATATGATTACAACGAGAGTATGAACGAAGCAATGCAGCCTGTTATGTCCCGTCGCGCCCGCGAGGTGCAGCCCTTCCGCGCCATGGTATTCGGAGAGCAAGCCGATCGGATGATCGCCGATGGCATCGATGTCGTCAAACTCAGTCTCGGCGAACCTGATTTCGGAGCCCCGCCGGCGGTCCGCGACGCCATGCGCGAACAGTACGACGGCCGCGCTCTGCCGTACACCGCGGCCATGGGATTGCCGGAACTACGCCAGGCCATCGCGGATTTCTATAAGGACCGCCATGGCCTGACCATCGACCCCAAGCGCATCGTCATCACCTCGGGCGGGTCCGCAGCACTGCTGCTCGCCACCGCGCTCACCGTCGACTCCGGCGACGAAGTGCTCATCGCAGACCCCTCATACCCCTGCAACCGCGAACTGGTGAAAAGCTTCGAAGGAACCGTGGTGGACGTGCCCACCTCCGCCGCCACCCGCTTCCACCTCACCCCGCAGCTTGTCGCCCAGTATCACACCGACCGTACCAAGGCGGTCATGATCACCTCTCCGTCCAACCCCACCGGCACCACCATCGACTTCAACGTGCTCAAGGGCGTATGCGATTATGCGCGCGAGCATGGCATGTGGCGCATCGTGGACGAAACCTATCTTGACCTGGCCGATCGCGAGCCGGACGGCAGCGAAGTCAAGTCCGTGCTCGAATGCGACGACGACGCGATCGTATGCAACAGCTTCTCCAAGTTCTTCGGCATGACCGGCTGGCGTCTCGGCTGGGCCGTCATGCCCGATGACGACGATGTGCTCAAGGCCGTGGACGATCTGGCCACCAACTACTACCTGTGCGCGCACACCCCCACACAGCATGCCGCGCTCGCCTGCTTCACCAAGGAGAGCCTGGATGAATGCGAGCGCCGCCGTCAGGAGCTGCTGGCCCGTCGCCGCATTGTGGTCGATGGGCTCAAGCGTATCGGGCTGCCTGTGGAGGTGGAGCCGAACGGCGCGTTCTATGCGTACTTCAACATCAGTTCCACCGGTTTGGACGCGTGGACGTTCTGCGAGCGCGCTTTGGCCGAGGCGCATGTGGCGTTGACGCCGGGGCGTGATTTCGGCGCGGCCACGGCCGATACGCATGTGCGGCTGAGCTATGCCGCCTCCCAGGAGGCGCTCCGTGAGGGGCTTGACCGCCTGGGTCGTTGGCTGCCCACGCTGTGAGTCGGGTTGTGAATCGGGTATGGGTCGGCTGCACGCCGATCCGGTCGCGTTGTAGCGGCCTGTAGTTTGATTCGGGGCTTGGCATTCCGTTGCGGGATGCCAAGCCCCTTGTCGTATTGGTTGAGGAAGCGGGACCATTTTTACGGCTGACGCATGTTTGTTGCTCTGCGATGAGCTTCCCGGTTTCCTGGATGCGTTCAGTCATGCTGTTTCGCGACAGATTCAGTCCTGTTCTGTCGCGTTTTGCATACGGCCGCCGGATTTCATGCTGTTTCGCGACGATCTACGTCCTTTTCGTCGCGTTCTGCATATGGTTGTTTGACGCCGGGGCACTGGCAAAAGTCGGACCCTAGACGGTGCGGATTGGAATTCGCATGTGTGGAGGGGAGTCCGTCGAGCTGTTCCTACTTGCGATCGATGAAGAGACGTGGGCGTGCAGTACACCGTGAGCCAAGGCCATCGTTTCCCCGACCTCAAACAACGTTGCGACACGGGGATTGGGGGGGGGTGGTCATTCGTCTCGTCCGTCGTTCTCCCGCTCGGGGATGGAGTTGTACCCGTGCGGCACTTCGTCATCGTCCCGGCGGACGGATTCGAGGGTGTCCATCCACCAGTGCTCGCGGTGGATGATTTCCTCGGGGGATTTGTTCATGTCGAAGATCTCCAGAATCGAGTATTGGAAGTTCCTCTCGATGTATCCGGCGCCGAGCTTTTCGAGCTGCTTGTTTCCTCCGGAATGGTCTCCGGACGCGTATTCCTCCCAACGCGACAGCAGTCCGTGCGCGGCTCCCTTCCGCGAGTATGCGGAGCCCACGTAATGCCATCCCGTGCGTCTGTCGGTCTGCAGGTAGACCGCCTGGACGCTGCCGAGGGCCGCTCTCCATTCCTCGTTGTTCACGGCCGCCACGAGCTGCCGGTGCGTCAGACGCACGTTCTCGTATCCGGGGAACGGTATCGAGGACACGGGGGACTGGGCGATTTTCTCGAGTGACATCGTCTCGAGGAACCGTCGTAGTCGGTCCGCGCTGTTGGACAGGTTGTTGACGAGCTGGTTGTTCCCCTGCCCCCTCTTGTATCGGACCACTGCCCTGGCGTCCAATGGCGCGTATTCCGGGATCTCGCTGTAGTGATAAAGGATCGTTCCGTCGTCTTCCGCGTACTCGTCGAGGACGTCGTAGGCTCCTACGAACAGCCATTGGTGGGGGTCCTCCGGCTTGAGTTGGATGAACTGAAGGACCTTGCCCGTGTTGATCTGCCCGTCGGCCTTTTTGGAAGCTGGCCATTTCTTCGTGAAGATCCACTTCATCAGGTAGTCATGGGATGAGTAGTAGAAATCGAGAAGATCGCCCCATTCCATTTTGCTGCCGTTCAGGCGAATGGTATAGCCGGCGAGCTCCTTTTCTCCGAGTCCCAGCAGCTTGAGAAAACGGATCGGCTCGATGTCCCCGGTTCCGTCGTCGATGTGCGTCGTTGTCATCGTCTTTCCCTTTCGACTGATGCCGGACTACATGTTTTCCGGATATACAGGCAGTATAGCGCGTCGACGATGGATGACGCTGTGAACCGGATGATGCCGGTAGTCATATTTAAATATAGGCTCTGTTAAACCAAGATTGACATAAGACCCCTGATCATGTATCTCCTCAAGA
>ERZ808246.744-NODE-744-length-25871-cov-4.216455_pt1 | contig 25871 bp, 18 predicted proteins | sample MGYA00521083_ERZ808246 | MGnify/ENA primary metagenome ERZ808246 (study PRJEB31516, sample SAMN03275577) | gut metagenome | biome: mammalia-associated habitat; material: feces | host: Papio cynocephalus | place: Kenya | collected 2012-07-07 ... | reverse complement strand
GCACGCGCGGACCGGTCGAGATGAAAACGATCGACACCCGCACCGTGGACGTCAACCTGGACCGTTATAACGAAAAGTACGAGCAGATTGCCTCCACCAAGCGTTCCGACAACGAGTTTTCCCAGCAGAAGCAGAAAATCAATCAGAAATCCGCACAGCGCCGTCAGCATATGTCCCGCAAGGAGTCTGAGGCAGAGCGTCTGAAACGGATTCAGGCGGAGCGCGCCAAGGCGAAGCCGATCAAAGTGGTCATCGGCGACGAGATCACCGTCGGCGAGCTGGCGTCCGCGATGAAGGTCACTGCCTCCGAGGTCATTAAAAAGCTCATGGGCATGGGCGTGATGGCGTCGGTGTCGCAGACAATCGATTACGATACTGCCGCGCTCGTCGCCATGGATATGGGCGCGAATGTGGAAAAAGAGGTGGTCGTGACGATCGAAGATCGCCTGATTGATGCCACCGAGGACAACGCCGAGGATCTCGTGGAGCGCTGCCCGATCGTAGTCGTCATGGGACACGTCGATCACGGAAAGACGTCTCTTCTGGACGCAATCCGCCACACCAGCGTTACCTCCACCGAGGCGGGCGGTATCACCCAGCATATCGGTGCATATACCGTAGAAGCACTGGGTAAACCGATCACCTTCCTGGACACCCCAGGTCACGCCGCCTTCACATCGATGCGTGCGCGCGGCGCGCAGGTCACGGATATTGCCATCCTGGTGGTTGCCGCCGATGACGGCATCATGCCCCAGACCGTCGAGGCAATCAACCATGCCAAAGCGGCGGGTGTGGATATCATTGTGGCGATCAATAAAATGGATAAACCCGAAGCCAACCCCGACCGTGTGAAGCAGCAGCTCACCGAATACGAACTGGTCCCCGAGGAATGGGGCGGCAACGTCATCTGTGTGCCCGTTTCCGCGAAAACCGGCGAGGGAATCCAACAGCTGCTGGAAACCGTGCAGCTGGTTGCCGAGGTCAAGGAGCTGAAAGCCAACCCGAACCGCCTTGCCAAAGGAACGGTCATCGAGGCAAAACTGGACAAGGGCAGAGGACCGGTTGCCACCGTGCTGGTGCAGAACGGTACCCTGCATACCGGCGACGTGATTATTGCCGGCACCTGTGTCGGACGTGTGCGTGTGATGACCGACGATAAGGGCAAGCGCGTGAGCGAAGCCGGACCGTCCATTCCCGTGGAGATCACCGGTCTGACCGAAGTCCCCAGCGCGGGCGACGTGTTCAATGCGGTCGAGGACGAGAAACTGGCGCGCGAGCTGGTGGCGCAGAGAAAGCACGAAGCGAAGGAAGAACAGTTCAAAGCGTACCAGAAGGTTACGCTGGATAACCTCTTCTCCCAGATTGCCGAGGGCGAGGTCAAGGAACTGCCGATCATCGTCAAAGCCGACGTGCAGGGCTCTGTCGAGGCGGTCAAGCAATCGCTGGAGAAACTCTCCAACGATGAGGTGCGCGTGCGCGTGATTCACGGTGCCGTCGGCGGAATTTCCGAGTCCGACGTCATGCTTGCCAACGCGTCCAACGCGATCATTGTCGGCTTCAATGTCCGTCCCGATCCGGTGGCAAAGGAAAATGCCGACCGCGACGGCGTGGACATCCGCCTGTACCGCATTATTTACGACGCAATCGAAGAAGTACAGTCCGCTATGAAGGGTATGCTGGCACCGAAGTTCCGCGAAGTGGAGCACGGCCGCATCGAGGTTCGCGCGGTCTACAAGATCAGCAGTGTCGGTACGATTGCCGGATGCTATGTGGTCAGCGGCAAGGTGCTGCGTGCGGATCATATCCGCATTGTGCGTGACGGCATCATCATTGCCGACGATCAGATGAGCTCGCTCAAACGCTTCAAGGACGACGTCAAGGAAGTGGCGGCAGGCTATGAGTGCGGTATCGGATTGGAGAAGTTCAACGATATCAAAGAGGGCGATATTTACGAAGCGTATGAAATCGAGGAATATCGCGAATAAGGATTCGGAGGAAAAATATGCCGAATTTTAAGAGTATGCGCACGGCGGAGGACATCCGCCGTGAACTGACCGATATTTTCCGCAGTCTGAAGGATCCGCGCATCAGCGGATTCCTGACGATTGTGAAAGTGGATGTCTCCGCCGATCTGTCGTATGCGAAGGTGTACGTCAGCGCGATGGAGGGCATCGAAAAGGCGAAGGAATCGGTGGTCGGACTGAAAAGCGCCGCAGGATTCATCCGCCGCGAATTGGGACTGCGCCTGCAAATGCGCAAAAGCCCCGAGTTGAAATTCATTGCCGACGATTCGATCGAGCACAGCGCCGAGCTGCTGAAGCTCATCGAAAAGGCGAACGAGGAATAAACATGGACGAGAAACAAACTGCCGATTGGCTGAAAAGCTGTGACTGCGCCGAAATTCTGACGCACCGCAGCCCCGACGGAGATACGCTCGGTTCGGCGTTTGCGCTGTGCGCGGCACTGCGGGCGATGGGGAAACGGGCAAATGTGATTTGCCCCGATCCGATTCCCGCAAAATACGGATACCTCACCGACGGCTGTCCCAAAGAGGACTTTGTGCCGCAGTGTGTGATTTCCACCGATGTGGCGGATGCCCAACTGCTCGGAAGCCTGCGGGAAACCTATGAAGGACGCGTGGATCTGGCGATCGACCACCATGCGTCGCACCGTCCGTTTGCCGCCCGACTGCTGCTGGACGGCACTGCCGCAGCGGCGTGCCAGCCGGTCGCCCGTGTGATTGATTTACTCGGAGTACAATTTACACCATATATTGCAAACTGTATTTACACCGGGCTTTCTACCGATACCGGCTGCTTCCGCTATCCGAATACCCAGCCCGAAACGCACCGCCTGGCGGCGCGGATGATGGAGTGCGGCTGTGATGCGGCGAAGATCAATCGCGTGATGTTCGAGGAAAAATCGCGGGCGCGGGTGGAGCTGGAAAAGCAGCTTCTTTCCGATCTGCGGTATGAGGCGGACGGAAAAATCGCGGTCATGTGCCTGACGCAGGACGAAATGCACCGCACGGGTGCTTCCGACAGCGATCTGGATGGCTTTGCTTCTCAGATTCGTCAGATCGAGGGCGTGCAGATCGGCGTGTTTCTCAAGGAAACCGCAAAAGATACGTGGAAAGCGTCGGTGCGCACGGGTGAGGAAGTGGACGCGTCGGCACTCTGTGCGAAATTCGGCGGCGGCGGTCATGCGCGCGCCGCGGGATGCACGTTGACGATGAGCCGTCGGGAAGCGGTTGACGCGCTTTTGGCGGCAGCCGAACCGATGCTCGGATGAATCGATCAACGTCTTGATTAAAGGAAACCGGCTTTCGGCGGGAGATTCCCGTCTTTGCCCCCGCGCCGACGGCGCGGGGGCTTTTTGCTGTCGGAGGACGCGGAGAATCCAAAGAAAAACACGATTTTCTGCAAAAAGCAATTGCCTGCGCGCCCGTTCGGGCGCGCAGGCAATTGCTTCCGACAGTACCGTACATCAATAATACGGCAATACGTCGCCGAACCTATTGCGGGCGTCCTTTATAGGACGCCCGCGTTTTTTTGCCGCAAATCTCCGACAGCGTGCGGAGGGTTCTCTGCCGCCAAACGCCTGTCTAAAAAAATTGCGGCGCGGCGAGTTTTCGGTTCGGTACCTCGGTTTTGCACAAAGCGCCCCGCGCCCGAAAAGCAAAAAGCAGCCGAGAACCGGAAAATCAGCCGAAAAAACCTCGGCACCCGTGCGGGTGCCGAGGTTTCGGTGAAAAAATCAGAGTTACAGAATCTGAAGTGCAAAATACAGCGCAAAATCCTGGTCGTTTGCCCATTCGTCGTAAAACTCGCCGCGCGCGCCGTCGATCGAGAACGGGTACATATACGCGCAGGATGCCGTGTTGTCCTCGTGGAAGGTGCACAGGCAGTTGCGGATCGCGTTCTGCGCACGGGGAAGGAAGCTCTTGTCTCCCGACAGTTCGGCATAGTCCTGCCACGAGCGCGCGGTCAGACACGCCCAGTAGTGCGGCAGCGTGTCGCCGCGAAGCATCGATTTTCCGAACCAGTAGTCGTCCCAGTGGCGAATGGCAATGCCGTTGAGACGGTAGTCGGGCTGCATTCCGTCAAACCGCTCCAGCACCTTGAGATGCGCCTGCACTTTTTCGGGAATGGTCGGATCGTTCGTCAGCATTCCCATGTCGCAGATGAATGCCACGGCGGGGGTGACGATGGTCTGTTCAAACACACATTCCATCGGCGGGGAATTTCGCCCCGTGTCGAGCATATTCTGCGCGTGAATGAAGAAATATTTTTCAATCTCGTCCGCTTCCTCGTTTCTGCCTGCCCCACGCACGGTGTCCACGATGAATTTGATCGAAAAACCGTTCGGGTAGAAATGTTCGCCGCCCTGGGTGTAATAGACCTTCACCGCACGGTAGACAAAATCAAGATATTCCCCTTCGTGCGTGAGGTTGTACAACTCCGTCATGAACGTGATCATCCACGGTGCGTTGTACAGACGGATGCGCCGCAGATCGTGTCCGATCGAGAAAAACACCTCGCCCGTGTCCATGTTGACGATCTCGCGCTTGATGAAGGTGACATATTTCATCAGACTTTCGTAGATTTCGGGATCGGGATGCTTCTGAAGCCAGCGGGCAATCGTGATTCCCATGCCCAGCCGCTCGTTGGACGCGTTGTGATCGCCGAGACGGTCGTCGAAGAAATAGCGCTTGGTGGTGTTGTCGTAGATCAGATATGCGCCATCCAGCGGGCTTTCGGGACGGGAGTACTGCTGATGACGGACAATGAAGCGAAGGCGTTCTTCAATCAGCTCGTCCAACGCTTTGGCGGCAAAGAGGGCGATGTGCGTGGTTACCCCGTCGGCAGTGACGAAAAATTTGTGTTCGCCCCATTTTTTCGGCGTGAAGGTCACGTCCACGCGATTGCCGCTGCGGATGGCGTCCACGTGTTCGCCGTCGAGCGTGACGCCGACGTTTCTCGCGTCGGTTTCAAAGAAAAAGTGGAAATTTTCACCCTTGAAAATTGTGTAAAAATCGGCGCGAAGGTCAAGAAATCCTTTTTTGATCCGCCGGGCTTTTTCAAAAAAGTCCTCCGTGCCGCTGTGGGGGAACAGCTCCCACTCCACGACATAGGATTCGTCGCGCAGCAGATCAATCGCTTCCGGATGAAGAATGATGTCGCCGCGGTAGTTGCGGCGGTCTTCGTGCGGAATCGGCTTCGGATGTTCGATGCTGTAACAGTCCAACGACCCTTCGGTCAACACCAACCCGAGGTTGAGCGTGCTGTCGCCCTGACGCAGGGCGTTGACCCAGCTGATTTCTTCGCCGCACCAGACGTGTGCGTCGCAGCGCAGACGCTGGGATTTTTCGGCAGCCATCTGCTCGTCAAAAAACGGAGTGCGGATGCCCACCTCGCCGCGCTGTAAAAATTGGTCGCATGGCTCTAAGTTCTTAAAGGTATAGCGTTCGCGGAAGGTTCCGCGCTCGGTGAAGGAACGCTCCGCGGTAATTTGCAGTTTTCCGTTGCGGATGACAGCGACACTGGCAGTGTCCGACTCCTCAAAGCTCAGCAGCTCGTTGCCGATCCAGTGCTGGTTGAAATCACAGCGCCAGGGAATCACCGGTTCGCCCCAAAGGGACCCCTCGCGGCACCAGTCCATGGCGTTTTCGTCCCCGTTGAGAAGGATCGACTGCACACAGCCGGTGGTCGGATCCAACTTAACGGTAAAAAGTTCGTTTTTCATAGTACACCTCCCGATTTGATTTCATTATACAGGAAGTAAAAAAGAAAATCAAGACACCGATTTTTCAAAAAAGGTGTCTTGATTTCACACATACGTTGCCTTTTGTTTTCGGAATCCGCGGTTCAGCTTCTGCCGAAAATTTTGTTGAGCTTCTTGAAATATTCGCGGTCAAAGCTCTCCATGGTCTGCGCGGACGCGCGGTAACGCCAGTTCAGCTCCGCGATGCCCGGAATGTTCATCCGCGCGTCGCGCCCGAATCCGCACATGTCCTGAAGTGAGATAATCGCGCAGTCGGCATGGGAGCGGAACACGGTTTCGATGATCTTACGGCACGCGGGCGCTCTCATGCCGCCGTCGCCCCAATTGTCCCCCTCAAATCCGCAGTAGGAAAGCGCAAACTGCTTTTCTGCGGGCGGTGTTTCCCAAAGCCAGCCCAGCAGCGTGTTGTTGTCGTGCGTGCCGACATAGGCGATGCAGTTGGCAGGGTAGTTGTGCGGCAGATGGACGCATTCGGTGTCGTTTGGGTCGGTGAAAGCGAACTGAATCACCCGCATTCCCGCAAATCCCGTGTACGCCAGCAGCTCGGTCACATCGTCGCCGCAGACGCCGAGATCCTCTGCGATAATCGACGGCGCGGGCAGCGCCTTGAACACTGCGTCAAACAGTTCTTTCCCCGGCGCTTTTTCCCAGTGCCCGTCCTTTGCGCTTGCGGCATCGGCGGGAACCGCCCAATAGGAAGCCAGCCCGCGGAAGTGGTCAATGCGCACGGTGTCGTATAATGTCATGGCGGAAGAGATGCGGGTAATCCACCATTTGAACCCTTCGCGCTTCATGGCGTCCCAGTCGTAGACGGGGTTGCCCCAAAGCTGTCCGTCTGCGGAGAAGTAGTCCGGCGGCACGCCTGCCACCTTGACCGGACGCTTGGTGTCGGGATCAATGCCGAACAGATCGGGACGCTGCCAGACGTCGCAGCTGTCGAGCGCCACGTAAATGGGCATATCGCCGATGATCTGCACGCCCAACGCGTTGATTTTTTCGCGCAGCTGTGTCCATTGACGGAAAAATTCGTATTGGCAGAATTTGTGAAAATCGGTGTCAAAGTCAGCTTCGTGCGCCTGCGCGTGCGAAAAATCGCTGTCCTCGCCCCATTCCCACCACGGAGCTTCGCCGTGCGCTTCTTTGACGGCAAGATACAGCGCATAGCCGTTCACCCACGGGTTTTCGCGGATGAATTGATCGAGCGGGGCGCGGTCGGTCAGGCGGCGGTACGCCTGCTTTAGCACCGTGCGCCGCGCGGCTTTGACAAAGGTGTAATCCACCGTGTATACCGTTCCCCGATACTCGCACGCGGAAAGCTCTTCATCGGTAATCAGCCCGCAGCGGCGCAGCTCGCGCGGATCGATGAACAGCACATTGCCCGCAAACGCGCCGTCGGACGCATAGGGAGAATTTCCGTGATCCAGCGGTCCGAGCGGCAGCACCTGCCACTTGGAAAAGCCGCATCCGCGGATCAGTCTGGCAAAATCTTCGGCTTCCTTGCCGAATACGCCGATCCCGAAAGGACCGGGCAGGGAAGAAATGTGAAGCAGTACACCGGAAGAACGTCGATTCATACAAAAACTCTCTCTTTCCGACACCGTGCGGTGTCAATGATAAAGACGGGAGCAAAAGAAAACCCCTCTTGCTCCCGAAAAAAGATTCAGTTTTTCAGACTCTGCATCGGCGCGGGGATGTGACCGCCGCGGCTGATGAATTTTTCGGAGGACTGGTGACGCAGCTTCATCACCGGACCCTGTCCGAGCAGACCGCCGAAGTTCAGCTCCTCGCCCTCTTTTTTGCCGATGGCGGGGATCACGCGCACGGCGGTGGTTTTGGTGTTGACCATGCCGATTGCCGCCTCGTCCGCAATGATCGCGGAGATCGTGGAAGCGGGCGTGTCGCCGGGAATGACGATCATGTCCAGACCGACCGAGCAGACGGCAGTCATGGCTTCGAGCTTTTCAATGGACAGCACGCCCGCGCGGGCGGCGTCGATCATGCCGGCGTCCTCGGTGACGGGAATAAACGCGCCCGACAGACCGCCGACCTGGGAGGAAGCCATCACGCCGCCCTTTTTGACGGCGTCGTTGAGCATGGCAAGCGCACAGGTGGTGCCGTGCGTACCGCACTGCTCCAGTCCGATTTCTTCGAGAATGTGCGCCACAGAGTCGCCCACCGCAGGCGTGGGGGCAAGCGAAAGATCGACAATACCGAACGGAACGCCCAGCCGTCTGGACGCTTCCGAGCCGACCAACTGTCCCATGCGGGTGATTTTGAACGCGGTTTTCTTGATGATGTCCGCGACTTCGGTGATGTCCGCGTCGGGCGCTTTGGCAAGCGCGGCACGCACCACGCCGGGTCCGGACACACCGACGTTGATGATGCAGTCGGGCTCTCCCACGCCGTGGAACGCGCCCGCCATAAACGGATTGTCCTCCGGCGCGTTGCAGAAGACCACCAACTTTGCCGCACCGATGCAGTCGCGGTCGGCGGTCAGCTCCGCGGTTTTGCGCACGACCTCGCCCATCATCCGGACGGCATCGAGATTGATGCCGGCTTTGGTCGAACCGATGTTGACGGAGGAGCAGACCAGCTCGGTTTCGGACAGGGCGCGCGGAATGGATTCAATCAGTTCACGGTCGCCCGCGGAGAATCCCTTGTGAACCAGCGCCGTGTAGCCGCCGATGAAGTTGACGCCGCAGGTTCGCGCGGCGCGGTCGAGCGTTTTGGCAAATTTCACGGGATCGCCCTTGGCAGAAGCGGCAAGCATGGCAATCGGCGTGACGGAAATGCGCTTGTTGATGATCGGAATACCATAGGTGGCTTCGATTTCCTCACCGACGCGCACCAAATCGCGGGCTTTGTGCGTGATTTTTTCATACACTTTTTCGCAGGCGCGGTCGATGTCGCTGTCACAGCAGTCCAGAAGCGAAATTCCCATGGTAATGGTGCGGATGTCGAGGTTTTCGTTCTGGATCATCTGAATGGTTTCGAGAATGTCTTTGGTGTTCAGCATGAAATTTCCCCCGATCAGACGTGATGCATGGAATTGAAAACATCTTCGTGCATGACGTGCACGACCAGATTCATTTCCTCACCGGTGGCTTTCAATTCGCGGGAAAGATGCAAGAAATCACAGTCGAGGTCGTGAATGTCGATGAGCATAATCATCGCAAACATATCCTGCAATACGGACTGCGTCACTTCAATGACGTTGGCGCGGTGGCGGGCACAGTCGGCGCTGATGGCAGCAAGAATGCCGACGCTGTCGTGACCGATCACGGTAATAATGGCTTTCATAGAAAAACTCCTTCTGAATTATAGGATTACGAATCCGCCGTTCACTCCGAGGGTTTGCCCCGTGATGAAGTCGGCTTCGTCGGAAGCGAGAAAATACACGGCGTTCGCCACGTCTTTGGGCGTGCCGTTGCGGGAAAGAGGCGTTTCTTCGGCAAGTTCGTCTAAGGTTTCTCTGCCGAGCGGCGCGGTCATGTCGGTGAGGATCACCCCGGGAGCCACGGCGTTGACGGTAATGCCCGACGGACCGAGTTCCTTGGCAAGCGCGCGTGTCAGACCGAGAATCGCCGCCTTGGACATGGAATAGTCCACCTCACAGGACGCTCCGACCTGTCCCCACATTGAGGAAATGTTGATGATTTTGCCGCTGTGTCGGCGGATCATGTCGCGGGAGAACGCCTGCGAGCAGAAAAACGCGCTGTCGGCGTTTTTCATCATGCGGCGGTATTCTTCCTCCGAAATGTCGGAAAACAGCCGCTGCGCGGCGCATCCGGCGTTGTTGACCAGTACGTCTGCGTGTGAAAAATCGCGGAGAATGTCGTCGCACAGTGGAAACACTTCGTCGCGCACCGAAACGTCGGCACGGTACATCACCGCGCCCGCCTGCCGCAGTTCTTCGGCGGCATCGTCGCTGCGGCGGTACACCCCGATCACCTGCCAGCCGCGTTTCAGAAACAAAAGCGCCGTCGCCCTGCCGATTCCGCGGGAAGCGCCGGTAATCACCACGGTTTTCACAAAACCCACTCCTTTTTTAACAGTTTAGCAGAAAACACCGCGAAAATCAACCGTTCGCGCGGAAAAAATGAAAATGGAAAAAAACGGTAGATCGTAAGAAAAAAATATGGTAAAAGCATACAAATGCCTTGATTTTTGAAATCGGAAATGGTATACTTGGAATAAACTAGGCAAGAAATCGAAAAATATTGCCGTGAGACGGTTGTAAGGAGAGGCGTTATGAAGAAAAAATGGTTGTCCCTCGTTTCCGTTGTCTTGGTTCTGGCAACGGTTCTGGCACTGAGTGTGCCGGCATTTGCAGCGACACCGACAGTTACTGTGAAAGGCAATTACCCTGCAGTGCCGCGCGGCAGTCAGATTACCTTTTCTGTGACAGTGGACAGTGCTTCCGATGTAACGGCAATCATGATGGATTTGAGTGAAACGGTGGATTTCGATGTGTTTGAGTTCGTTTCGTACGAATGGAAAACCGCCGAACAGCCGAAGATAAAAGCTGATCTGGACGATAAGAACACCATCGCCGGTGCGTGGGAAACTCCGATTGCCGTAAGCGGTACGGCGCCGGTGTTTGAAATGACACTGAAAGCCAAAGCCGATGCAAAATTGGGAAAAAGCGACGTTTCCGTCAATGTGACCTTGCGCTGCAAGGACGCTGCGGGAAAAGAAACCCGCATTTCCTGTGATACCACTGCGACCGCAAGTCCGCTGATTCTCGAACCGAGTGTTGGCATTTCGATTTCCGGTAACGTCAAGAGCTTTGTTGACAGCACGGGCGACAGCGATGTGACCGTGAACCTGCTGAAGAACGATGTGCGTGTGAGATATACAACACTGGTTCCCGGGGTTACGACTTATAACTTCACCGATGTGGCGGCAGGCACCTATACGCTGGAAATCAGCAAACGCAGCCATGTCACCCGCACCTATACGGTTACCGTGGGTACGAGCGATGTGAAGCAGGATGTGGAAATCCGCCTGAAGGGCGACATCAACGGCGATGGCAGAGTCAATACCAGTGATGTCAACAGAGCAAATCTTCAGGCAAAAGGTAAAACTACTTTGAACGCTTATGAATTTGCCTGCGCAGATGTAACCGGTGACGGAAGAGTTAACACGAGCGATGTTAATAGAATTAATCTCCATGCAAAAGGGAAAAGCCTAATGTGGTAAAAATCAATTAACCTGTCTTAACACCGATGTTTCCGCCCATACGCCATATGGGGCGGGGTAACGGTTTAAGAATATAATCGCAGAGAAATCTGCGCCGCCGTTTTCGGGACCAAGCGAGACCCCGGAAGACGGTGCGTATAGGAACGTCCGCAAATATATTCTTAAGGAGGAGCTTGGTCATGAACAAGCGAATCACATCCCTACTGCTTTGTTTTGTCATGGTCTTTGCAATGCTGGCAACTGCAGCGCCTGCAATGGCTGCACCAACGCAATCAACCTTTACTTTTTCGGTTGAAGCCGACAAAACAACAGCGCACCCCGGTGATACTATCAATTTCACCATCTACATGCAGCAAACAGGAACAATGACATGCCTGGAAGGCGCTCTTGTTATTCCTGATGGTTTAACCTTTGTTACAGGTAGCGGAAGACTTGAAGATGGTATTAAGGATACTCTCGGTCGTGACGCATTAGAATGGACCCCGGATCCTAATATGATCTTAAACGGTTACGGTTCCAAAGATTTCGCCGGAACCGAAAAAATCGCACTGATGAAATTTCAGTGTACCGTTAACAGTGATGCAACCGTAAAGAATTATGAGGTTAAACTGATTAACCTCGTTGCAGACGGAGGAGAAGATGAAAGTTGGAAAACCAAAAATCCGACTTGCATCCCGGCAACCATCACAGTCACCGCCGCACCGAAGCCGGCAACGGGAATCACGCTGAACAAAACCACGCTGGAGTTGTTTGTCGGCAATACCGATACATTGGCGGCAACCGTTGCTCCCGATACGGCAACCGATAAGACCGTGACCTGGACCTCTTCCGATAAGAACGTGGTTACTGTGAATAACGGCGAAATCAAAGCCGTGGGCAAAGGAAAAGCGACGATCACCGCAAAGACCGTCAACGGTAAAACCGCTACCTGCGAAGTTACCGTGTATGATGAAATCTATTCGGACCCCACCGCGATGGTCGGCTTGACCTATACCGGTTCTGAGCTCAACGGTGTGGCGCCCGGAAGCGGCTCCATGTCCGGCGATGATGCGACTACACTGTATACCCTTTCCGGCACTTTCAAAGCGACCGATGCGGGCGAATATACCGCGACGGCAACTTTGAAGCCCTACTGCAAGTGGAACGACGGCACTACGGCTGCAAAGACTATCAAATGGTCAATCGGCAAAGCAACCGTCAATCCGATTGTGGAAATCACCGGCACGTATAAGTATACCGGCAAGGCAATCATCCCGACGGTTGTGGTCAAAGACGGCACAAAGGTGATTCCGGCAAGCGAGTACAATGTCAACGTCACCGATAACATCAACGCCGGCGACGGCGCAAAGGTCACCGTGACGAACAAAGACGGCGGCAACTATATCATCAACACCAAGGAAACCTACTTCGAGATTGAAAAAGGCACGCAGAACGCGCCGAGCGGACTCAACGGTGTGGCTCCTTCGATCGATACCGCTTCTGACGGAAAGATCACGGGCGTGACCGATAAGATGGAATACCGCAAAGCGGGCGAGACGGCATGGAAAGCCTGCACCGGCACGGAAATCACCGGGCTGGCAGCAGGAACCTATGAAGTTCGCTTCAAAGAGAACGCAAACCAGACCGCAAGTGCGGCAACGCAGGTAGTCATCAGCGCAGGCGCAACATCCGTTTCCGTTCCGACGGCGATCAGCGGACTGATCTATAACGGCTCCGAGCAGATCGGTGTCGCGGAAGGCACGGGATACACCCTCAGCGGTCATAAGGCAACCAACGCAGGCAGCTATACCGCTACCGCTGCACTGAAGAGCGGATATAAATGGGCAGACGGCACAACGGCTGCAAAGACCATTACCTGGAAGATCGACAAAAAGACCGTGACCCCGACTGTGGAAGTCACCGGCACGTATAAGTACACCGGAAAAGCAATCATCCCGACGGTCGTGGTCAAAGACGGCACGAAGGTGATTCCGGCGACCGAGTATACTGTCAACGTCACCGATAACACCAATGCAGGTACTGCGAAAGTCACCGTCACGAATAAAGACGGCGGCAACTATGTGATCGAGACCAAAGAAGCCACCTTTACGATCGGCAAAGGCACGCAGAACAAACCCGCCGGTTTGAACGGTGTGGCTCCGACAGTACCCGGCGAGAGCACCGGAAAGATCACAGGCGTGAGCGATAAGATGGAATACCGCAAAGTGGGCGAGACGACGTGGAAAGACTGCACCGGCACGGAAATCACCGGACTGGCAGCAGGCGACTATGAGATCCGTATGAAAGCAACCGCAAATGCGGACGCAAGTGCGATCACCACTGTGACGGTTCGTGCAAAAAGAAATACCAATTCCGATTCTGCGGATCGCGCGTATGAGGAAGCAACAAAGAACGAAGGCAAGAAGAACACCCCGACCGGCGGCGAACTGGTAATCATCAGCACCGTGGCTGTCAGCATCATTCTTCTCTCCAGCCTGATCGTGTTCCTCGCTATCGTGGCAAGCAAAAAGAAAAAGTCGGTTCGATAACCGAGAAAACAAAAGAAAATCGGTTTGATAACCGGTAAAGCAAAGAAAAATCCCCCCGGTGTCCCCGGGGGGATTTTTTATGAAACGGAGGTGCTCCTGTGAAAAAAATATCGGCACTTCTTCTGTCGGCAATCCTGTTTTTGACGGTTGCCACGGGAGGATTTGCAGCGGGTACGGCGAAGATCCGTGTCACCGCTTCTTCACAGCAGGTGCAAACGGCGGACGAAATCACGTTTTCCGTGACGGTTTCCGGCGCGGATGCCGCGAAGGCGGTGGGTGTGATTCCGAGTTACGATCGCGAAGTGTTGGAGCTGGTTTCCGGCACGTGGGAAATCGCAGGCTTACTGTCGGATTTTGATATAAGAAACGGAAACGGCGTCATCGCCTTTGAAAAACCGACCGATATCAACACCAAAGTGTTCACTTTTGTGCTGAAAGCAAAAAAAGAAGGCGTCACTTCGGAGGTGGGCTGCAAAACCGTGATCAAAACGGAAAACGGCGACGCTGCGACCGAAACGGAATCTGTGAAAATCACGGTGGGTTGTGACCATACCTATTCGACGCGCTTTAATTACGACGAAAATTCACATTGGCACGTCTGCACCAAATGCGGCGCACGCACAGGCGAGGAAAAACATTCCCCGTCTGCGGCGGCAACCGAAACAACCGCGCAGACGTGTACGGTGTGCGGCTATGTGATCGAACCGATCAAAAATCACACGCACGACTATGAGGAAAACTGGAGCTTTGACGAACGCGAGCATTGGAAAGAATGCCGTGGATGCTCCGAAAAAACACAGACGACGGCGCATGAGTACGACAACGACTGTGACGACACCTGCAACGTGTGCGGCGCGAAACGCCGTGTTCAACATACCTATCCGGAAAATTGGGAAAAAAGCGAGACGGCGCATTGGCGTGTTTGCTCGGTCTGCGGATTCAGGGACGAATCCGCGCACCGCTTCACGCAGGAGGGGAATACCCGCATGTGTGCCGATTGCGGGTATACGTTCTTGCTGACGGAGGATCATACGCATACGTTCGGAGAACTGTGGGAATCGGATGAACAGAACCATTGGCATAGCTGTGCCTGCTCGGAAAAATCGGACGTTGCTCCCCATGAATGGGAGGAAGTGCGAAACGGCAGCGGCGTGGAGGGGAGAATTTGCAGAATCTGCAAACGAACCGAACGCACGGCATCACCGGGAGAGACAAGCGCTGCCGACACCCAACCGAAAAATCCGACAAAGGCATGGATTCTTTGGGTTGTGGGAGGAGCCGTTGTGTTGACGGCGGGAGTTGCTGTGATTTTTGCAAAAAAACGCGGCAAAAAAGCCTGATTTTCACGGGAAAAGGAGAGGACTTCATGGAACACAATTTTGCTGAAAAGGAACAACGCATCGACTTCTGCCGCCGTGTGGCGGGGGAAGGCGTGGTGCTTCTGAAAAACGAGGACGGTATTCTTCCGCTCAAAGGGAAAAAAATCGCCGTTTTCGGCTCCGCGCAGAACGACCAGGTCGCAAATGACGGGTCGAAAGTCGATCAGACAAAAGCGGTGGGAATCACCGCTGCCATTTGTGAGGCGGGCATTGAGATTGACAAAACACTGTATGACACGTATGCGCAGTGGCGCAAGGACTATATGCTCCGTACCAACGGTGCGTGGAAACAGGGACATTTTTTCCCCGAAATGGACGTCAGCGAAGAACTGGCGCGCCAAACGAAGGCGCGCGGCGCGGATACAGCGATCATCGTAATCACGCGAAGCAGCTATGAAAACAGCGACATGAACGTCGAAAAGGGAGACTATCTGCTCAGCGACACGGAAGAAGAAATGGTGCGGAATGTGTGCAAGGTGTTTGACGACGTGGTGCTGCTGCTCCATATCGGATGCAGCATTGATCTGAGCTTCCTTGACACCTGCCATATCAAAGGAATCTTGTACTTAAACCACCTCGGCGTCAACGGAAATCCCGCGATGGCGGAAATTCTGACGGGAAAGATCAATCCGTCGGGAAAACTCACGGTGACATTGGCAAAACGCTATGAGGATTATCCGTCGTCAAAGTCCTTCGGACAGCACGGCGGCGGACTGCTGCAGGATTACGAAGAGGACGTGTACGTCGGCTACCGCTATTTCGAGAGCTTTCCGGAAAAAAGCCGAAATGTAGTGTACCCGTTCGGCTTCGGTCTGTCGTATACGACGTTTTCCGTGACCGATGAGACGTTTGAAGAAAAAGACGGTGAAATCACCGTGGCGGCGAAGGTTACCAACACGGGCAAAACGGCGGGAAAACAGGTGTTGCAGCTGTACTATGCGGTTCCTCAGCCCGAGGACGGCGCACGGCTGAGCGGACCGGCAAAACAACTGTGCAACTTTGAGAAAACCGCGCTGCTTGCGCCCGGAGAAAGCCAGATTCTGCGCATGACGCTGAAAGCGGACGACATGGCGTCGTTTGACGACCTCGGCGTGATTTCCGAAGAAAACGCGTGGGTGATGGAAAAAGGCGTGTACAGCATCCTGCTCGGCACCGATTCGCATGATACGCATCCCGTGGGCGAGCATCGGGAGGAGACAACCCGCGTGCTTGAAAAGTGCCATCCGCTGGTGACCACCCTGCCGAAGCGCCTGACAAGAAGCGGCAGTATGGAAGAATTGCCGCAGCCGTCGGGCGAGGGACGGGATTTTGCCATCAGTGCGATCGGAAAAACGATCCTTCCCGTGAGCGCCGCCCGCAATAGAAAGGGCGAGTCCTTTGCCGACTGCAAAGCGGGGGAACGGTGCGTGTATTCTCTGCTCCCCGGAACGGGCGGCGGCTACCGACTGACGTTTGTCGGCGCGCCGGTTTCCGATGACGCGTTGGAAATTCAGATCAACGGCGCGCCGCTGAAGGATCTGAAATTCCATCAGAATCGGGCGGAGTTTGCACTGCCGTTGGGACGGTGCGAGTTCGCGGTGACGGTGAAAAAAGACGGCATCGACGTCCGTGAAATGGAATTTGAAAAGGTTGAAGCGGTGACTGCGGTCGAAGGTACGGGAAAAACCACGATCGAAGCGATCAATATGTACGAAAGCGACTATGCGATCAATACCGCGAACTTTGACGACGACGGCAACGGCAACCGCGGGTCGTACATCACCAATTTCTACGCCGTGGGAAAAACCGTGGTGTATAAACTGGAGGTCAAGCAGGCGGGAACCTATCTGCTCAGCTTCAAATATGCTACCTGCGACGAGGAAAAGCCGGTAAACAAGGTGTTTGCCGTGTTGGCGTCCAATATTGTGCAGCCGCTGACGGGCAAATTGCTGAAAAAGACTTACCAAAACGGTGAACCGCGCCGCTTCGGTGTCAGCGACGGATTCCCGATTTCGCTGATGCAGGGTACGGTGTATCTGAAAATTTCGTCGGCGTGCGTGCCGTTCCCGCTGATCAGTCAGCTTTATCTGGAAAGAACCGATGCCGAGGTGACGGTGGATGTCCGCGACGAAGAAACGGAAAACAAAGCGGCGTCCGCGGCAAAAAAACGCAAACTGCTCGACAGCCCCGATATGTATGAAAAAATCGGAATTCAGTTGAAGGACGTGTACCGCGATCCTTCGTTGATGCAGGCATTTTTGGATCAGCTGAGCAACCGCGAACTGGCGACGATTGTGTCGGGAACTTCCGAAAACCGCACGCCGGGCGGCGATGTCGGCTGTAATCATCCGCTGTTTGAACGCGGCGTTCCCGCAGGTCAGACGTCGGACGGTCCGTGCGGCTTGCGGCAGGTCGGACAGTTTCCGATCGCTTTCCCGGTCGGCATGGTGCTGGCGGCGACGTTCAATCGGGAGTTGTATTATGAAAACGGACTGTGCATGGCAGAGGAATGCCTTGCCTATGACGTGGACTTCCTGCTCGGTCCGTCCATCAATATCCTCAGAAATCCGATCGGCGGCAGAAACTGCTCGTACTATTCCGAGGATCGGTATCTGGCTTCGGAAACGGCAATTTTCTATATCCGTGCGCTCCAGTCGAAGGGCGTCGCGGCGGTGCTCAAACACTATACCGCCAACAGCACGGAATATGAGCGCCTGAAATCCAACAGCCGCGTCTCCGGCAGAGCACTGCGGGAGATTTATCTGAAAGCCTTTGAGCGCACCTGCAAGGAAAGCAACCCGTGGTGCATGATGAGTTCTTATAACCACGTCAACGATGTCAAGGTGTGCGAGAGCTATCCGCTGATCACCGAGATTCCGCACGACGAGTGGCACTGGGACGGCATTTTCATGACCGACTGGTGGAACGATTCGACCCATGTGGCGGAACTGAAAGCGGGACACGACCTGAAAATGGCGACGGGCGATATCGACGGCGTGACCAAGGCGCTGGACAGCGGCGAGCTGTCGCGCGAGGAAGTGTATGTCTGCGCAAGACGCGTGCTGAAAACGCTGATGAAAATCGGCAGAATTAAAAAAGAAATGGAAGCGTGAGCCTTCGGATAAGCACAGTCCCCGCCCGACGGAAGAAATTTCTTCCGTCGGGCGGGGACTGTCGGTGAAAAACGTGCAGCAGACGGATATCCGGCAAAAAATCCCCCGTATAAAGGCAAACAACCCCGCACCCCGCTTTCGGTATTTTACCGAAAGCGGGGCGCGGGTGCTTTGTCGACGATTTTATATTGCCCGGAAAAGCAGCACTTTGCTTTCGCCGTCGTGAACGGCAATGTCGGAACAATTGATTCCCGCGTTCATCAGCAGCGCACCGGAAAATCTCTTGCCGGTTTCTTCGTTTTCATAAATTTTCTCCGGATCAAGACCGCGCAGCCGCACAATCAAGCGCTTGTTGTCGGCTCGCATGGTCACGATGGTCAGGATGGTGCGATTTTTGTCCTCACTCACGATCTGCCAGACGGCATGGAACGCATTTTCAAACGGGGAGATAATTCGGTACAGGTCGCCGTTTCGGATCAGATCATACGTGTCGTGATACAGAGCCACCTGTCGGCGGATAATTTCGCGGTCGCCGTCACTGAGCTTGACCGGGTCCAGCTCGTAGCCGAAGGTGCCCCAAAGTGCCACATTGCCCTTGGTTTCGTAGCCGGTGCGGCGGCAGGCGGAGACGTGCGCACCCATCGAAGAAGCCGGATAGCACATCGAGGTGCCGAATTGAATGTACAGCCGTTCGATGGGGTCGGTGTTGTCGCTTGCCCAGATCTGCGGTGAATAATACAGCATGGCGGGATCGAATCTTCCGCCGCCTCCGGAGCAATTTTCAAACAAAATATCGGGAAATTCCGTGGTCAGACGGTTCATCATGTCATAGGTGCCGAGGGTGAAGCGGTGGAAAAACTCGCCCTGCCGATCTTCCGGGAGCAGAGGAGAACCGGGATCGGTGATGTTGCGGTTGAAGTCCCACTTGAGATAGCTGATGCGTCCGGTGGAGAGAATCGCCCGCATTTGTTCCCAGACGGCGTCGCGGACATCCTTGCGGGAAACGTCCAGTACGTACTGATCACGTCCGAGCATCGGTGTGCGTCCCGGCACGTGCACGTGCCAGTCCGGGTGAGCGCGGAACAGATCGGAGTCGGGCGAAATCATTTCCGGCTCGAACCATATGCCGAATTTCAGCCCCTCGTCTTCCACCCGTTCAATCAAACGGGCGAGACCTCCGGGCAATTTGTCTTCGTTGACCACCCAGTCGCCGAGAGAGGAATGGTCGTCATTGCGTTTGCCGAACCAACCGTCGTCCATCACCAGCAGTTCGATTCCGAGCTTCTTGGCTTCACGGGCAAAAGCGACCAGCTTGTCGCTGTCAAAATCAAAATAGGCTGCCTCCCAGCTGTTGATGAGCAGCGGGCGTTTTTCGGTTTTATAGCGTCCGCGGATTAAATGATGACGGTAAAAACGGTGGAAAATGCGGCTCATTTCGCCCAACCCCTCGGCAGTGTAAACCATCACCGCCTCCGGCGTGTCAAACACCTCGCCCGGTGCAAGATTCCAGCCGAAGCCGACGGGGTTAATGCCCATAAGGAAGCGAGAGGTGCCGTTGTAATCACATTCGCACAAAGCGGAGAAGTTGCCGGAATAAACGAAATTGAATCCGTAAACCTCGCCGCGCTCTTCGTCGGCATTTTTTTCCGCCAAGGCGGCAAAGGGGTTCTGGGAGTGTCCCGACACCCCGCGGCTGCTTTCTGCCCCCTGCACCCCGTGCGCCAGAGGACGGCGTTCGATATTGCGTTCCATGGCGTGCCGACCGTAGAGCGTAATGAGATCGTAATCCATGGAGGGCAGGGGAAGGCACATACTGAAAATGCGCTCAAGCTTCAGCAGCGCGTCGCTTCCGTTTTCCGCCCGCACCCGCCGCGTCATAACGCCCTGATCGGAAAAAACCGTGTAGATCAGCGTGATTTTCAGCCCGGTTACGGCATCCTCGGCGTAAATTTCAAGGGTATCGGCTTCGCCGTCGTTTTCCGCGTAGGACGAAGGCTGCCCGGGAATGGGCGGCTTGCCGGCGTAGATTTTATGCCCGGTGTAGCGGATATCGGTCACATTGTTGCCGTCGCGGTTGCGCACGGCAAGCGCAGCAATGCGCATATCTCCGGCTCCGAAGGTGCCGTACTCCATGGGAGCGACGTCGGGAGAAAATCCTGAGGCGGGACTGTAAGCACTGAAGGAAGCGCTGGGCGGGAGGATTTCTCTGTCCGGTACATAGCTTTCGGGAATTTTTGCACCGTAATACAGGTTGAGGATATACCCCTCCTGATATACGGAAATCAAGTAAGTCGAAGTGGCGGTATCCAGTTTGAAGGTTCGGGTCGCTTCGTTATAAGAAATCGGCATGGGCATTTCTCCTTTTTAAAAGACTTTTCCTAAGTTTATCATGAAATTTCAATATTTGCAATTCTTTTTGGCGGACGGACAATTTTTTATTCGCCGCTCAGTCGGAAAACTGCTTGGAACGTCGGTATTCCCGCGGTGTTTTCTTTGTGCCGGAAAAAAACACTTTGCGAAAGTACGACGACGAGCTGAACCCCAACAGCCGACTGATGTCCTCCACGCTCAGATCGGTGGTCAGCAGCAGCCGCTGTGCCTGTTCGCACAGCACCTCCCGCCGCACTTCGTTGGGCGTTTTGTGAAGCTCGTGCTGAAACAGTGCATACAACCCCGATTCGCTGATGTGGCAGCGTTCGGCAATTTCGGAGATTTTTGCCTGCGCGTCCTGCCGCATCATGGCAATCGCGCGATCCACGGCGGTCTGCGGAGCGGAGGAAACCGTCGAGCATAAAAATGCATAGAGATACCCGACGGTTTTTTCGTTGACCACCGGCGTCTGCACGATTTTTTGCAGCCACTGCATCGCCTCCTCGTCGGGAGAGAGCTTTTGCATGGAAAACGAAAACGGAAACGGGAAAAGATCAAATCCCAGCGAAATCCACGCCACTTCCTCGTTTTCGGGTGTCCAGCGCGATTCGTATGAATACCCCTTCGGAATGAAAAACACATCCCCCGCCTTCAGCGAAACGGTCTGCCGCTCGGAGACGAGCAGACTGTTCCCCGAAAGCATGACGCCGATGTAGTGCATCGGTGAGCCGTTGTCACGGAGATGATCGGTGCGGTGAAAGCGGTGAAACACAATACGGCAGAACAGAAAACCGCTGAAAAAACGTTCGTATTCCATACCGTCCTCCTTTGGAGAATTTTACCTCTTTTTTTACAGTATACACGATTGTTTCCGCGCGTGTCAAGTGGTATGCTAAAGACAGAAAGCGAGGGATACTATGGAAAATTGTTCTATTGTTTTCACAAAACCGAAAACTGCCGAACTGCTGCCCTGCGACTACCGCCTGCCCGGAGCGGGCGAGGTGCTGACGAAGCTCGCGGTTTCCACGGTCAGCAGCGGCACGGAACGCGCCAACCTGATCGGCGATCCGAACGTGAAGCTCAGCGAAAGCGCTGCGACGGCACAGTTCCCGCGGGTGCTGGGATACAGCTCCTCCGGCGTGGTGGAAGCGGTCGGCGAGGGTGTCACCTCCGTGAAACCCGGCGACCGTGTGGCGCTTTTCTGGAGCACACATTCGCAGTACTGCCTGTCTCCCGAAAAGAATGTCCACCTCATCCGTGACGACGCCATTTCTTTTGAAGAAGCGGCATTGTGGCATATTGCCTCGTTCCCGCTGGCGGCAATCCGCAAATGCCGTCTGGAGATCGGCGAAAGTGCCGTCGTGATGGGTGCGGGCGTGCTGGGACTGGTCGCGGTCAAATTGCTGCGTGCGGCGGGAGCCACACCGATTGTCGCGGTGGATCCGAACCCCGTGCGTCGGGACGAAGCACTCAAAGCGGGCGCGGACGCCGCGTTCGATCCGTTTGAAGCGGATTTTGCCGAAAACGTCAAAGCACTCACGGGCGGCGCGGCGGTCGGCATTGAGGTCACGGGAAACGGCGGCGGACTCAACGGGATTCTGGATGTCATGCGGCGGTTCGGACGGGTGGCGCTGCTCGGCTGTACCCGAAATCCGAATTTCACGGTAGATTACTATAAAAAAGTCCACGGTCCGGGAATCACTTTGGTCGGCGCACATACGCTGGCGCGTCCGGAAACCGAGTCGTCGCCCGGTTGGTGGACGCTGAAGGATGATGTGGCGGCGGTACAGAGCCTGATTCATACGCACCGTCTCACCCTTTCCGACCTAGTGGAGGAAACGCACGCCCCGCAGGAAGCGCCGTCAGTCTACGCCCGCCTCGCCGAAGAAGCCTCCTTCCCGCTGGTGCAGTTTGATTGGAGGAAACTGTGATGAGAAAAGTGAAGATCGCACAGATCGGCACCAATCGCACAAGTCACGGCATCATGACGTTTGACAGTCTTTGCAAGCAGTCCGAGGTGTTCGACCTGACCGCCGTGGCGTTTCCCGAACGCGAACACGAGCGTTTTCCGGAGATTGTCGAACGTATGAGCGCCGTCCCCGAAAAAAGCGTGGAGGAAATTCTGTCGGACCCGACCGTGGAAGCGGTAGCGGTGGAAACAGAGGAACCGTATCTGACCAAATATGCGCTCATGGCAATCCGGGCGGGAAAACACGTACATATGGAAAAACCCGGCGGATTCGACCTTACGGCGTTTGAAGAACTCATTGCCGCAGTCAAAGCGTCGGGAAAGGTGTTTCATACCGGGTATATGTACCGCTATAATCCTGTGATTCAGGAAGTGCTTCGCCGTGCCAAGGCGGGGGAATTCGGCGAGATTGTCAGTGTGGAAGCACAGATGAACTGCCGCCACGACGAAGCCACCCGCCGCTGGCTGGAAACGGTTCCGGGCGGGATGATGTTCTTTTTGGGGTGCCATCTGGTCGATCTGGCACTGCAATTGCAGGGCGAGCCGCAGGAAATCCTGCCGATGAACCGTACCACAGGGTGCGAGGGGGTCGGCTGTGAGGATTTCGGCATGGCGATTCTGCGTTATCCACGCGGCAATACGCTGATCAAAACCTACGATTACGAGCGCGGCGGCTTTTTGCGGCGGCAGCTGGTGATCACGGGTACGAAGGCAACCGTCGAGATCAAGCCGATCGAACGGTGGGGAAAAGACGGACAGTACACCGATTGGCGGCTGTACACCGTGGATTCCTGGCTTGATGCGGGCGAGAGCTTTTCGGTCGGACCGTATGACCGCTATGACGGCATGATGCGCGCGTTCGCCGAATATATCACAGACGAAGCGCAAAACCCCTATTCGCCCGATTGGGAGCTGACGCTGTATCGGACGTTACTGCGCTGCTGCGGACGGTGACAGCGCTTCGAGCAGTGCGCGGCGGTAGTCGCGCGGCGACTGACACATAAAATGGCGAAACACACGGCGGAAATACGACGAGGACGCAAATCCCGCCATCTCCGCAATCAGCTCCACGGACAACGACGGGTCGCACAGCAGCTGTGTCGCATACTGTACGGCAAGCGCCTGCTTGTAGACGATCGGCGAAGACCCGGTGGCGCGGTGAAAGCAAGCGTAAAAATACGACGGACTCATGTGGCACAGCCGCGCGAGCATTTCCACCGACACCGTGTCGCCCCGAACACCCTGCAAAAAAGAAAACGCAGGGGCAAGGCGCGGGTCGGGCTGCGGTTTGGGCGTGTATTGCATCACATCGTACAACCGGGCGCAGAGCGTGTAAAACACCGCGAGCTTTGAAAGCATTTCGCCGTCCTTTTCGGCATAGAGCTTCTTCGTAAGCTCTCCGAGCGACGCATCGCACAGAATCTGCATCGGAATGTCCCGATCCGCAAACGGCGCATCGGAAACAAATCCGAAGTGGCAGGTGAGATGCACCGGGAGGTCTCCGTGCCAGAAGCTCTGATAGACCGTCCCGCGGGGAATCAGCAGACATTCTCCCGGATGCAGCGTGAGCGACTGCTCCCCCGATACAAATGTAGCGGTTCCTTGCTCCATGAAGGCGAGGGCGTAAAACGGACGCGGGAGCTTGAGAAAATCCTCAAGGCTCTCGGGCTTATGCGAATATCTGGCAATTTTCAGGTATTGAACGGCGGCGTCTTTGAAGTCCATAAAAACCTCCGAAAGTAGAATCGTTGCGTTTTATCATAGTATATTCTCTTTTTTTCTTCCTGTCAATCGACTATATTGAAGAAAAAGGAGGAATGGTCATGAGTTTCAAAGGAAAAACCGTAGTAATTACCGGAGGTGCTTCCGGAATCGGATTTCTGACCGGAAAAAATATGGCGCACGAAGGCGCAAAGGTCGTGCTGGTGGACGTCAACGAGGAAGCGCTTTCCCGCTGCGTGGAGGAGCTTCGGGCAATTCCTGCCGAAGTGCTCGGCTTTGCGATCGATGTGCGGGACTATCCGTCAGTATGCCGCGTGCGGGACGAGACGGTCAAGGTGTTCGGAAGCATCGATGTACTGGTCTGCTGTGCGGGCGGTGCGGAAATGCGCCTGTGTCATCAAAACGGACCGTTCTGGGAAGCACCGATCGATGTCTATGATTTCAGCATTGACCTCAACCTTAAGGGTGTGCTGTATTTTGACCATGCGGTGATGTCGCAGATGGTCAAACAAAACAGCGGCGTGATCATCCACCTCGGCTCCATCACGGGGGCGGACGGATGTGGTTCGAATATCGGGTATTCCGCATCGAAAAGCGCACTGATGAACGGCATGACGCGCTCGATTGCACTGGCGGGTGCGGAGCATCATATCCGCTGCGTCTGCGTCGCGCCCGGACCGGTGCTGACGCGTCCCGGCATGGCAAACATGAAAACGCTGGAGGGCAGAGCCGCTCAACCGCAGGAAATTGTGGATTTGATTCTGTATGTCGCGTCCGAAAAAGGCGACTTTATCAACGGTACCACGTTTTTGATCGATGGCGGACGGCATATCATGTTCAATAAGTGAGGGCTGCTTTGTGAAAAAGACATTTCTGCATCATGAAGTTCCGCTGATCACCTGCATGATTCAGGCGCGCACGGTCGCGCGTGCGAAGGAATTGATTGCGCTCGGCAAGGACGACTGCGATGCCTACGGCTTGCAGGTCTGCCAGATGAATCCTGAGGAACGCACCGATGACGCGCTGCGTTCGCTGTTTGAAGAGGTGGGCGACAAACCCGTGTATGTCACAAATTACCGCTATGGGCTCAACACGGGAAAAAGCGAAGAAACGCTTGCCGAAGAGCTTCTGCATCTGGCAGATCTCGGCGCCACGCTGCTGGATGTGACGGGCGATTTCTATTGCCCCGAGCCTGAACAGCTCACCCGCAACAAAGAAGCGGTCGAAAAACAGAAGGCACTGATTGCGGCTTTGCACGAACGGGGTGCGGAGGTGCTGATGTCGTCGCACGTGCTGCGCTTCCTGCCTCCGCAGGATGTGCTGGAAATGGCACAGGAGCAGGTGTCACGCGGCGCCGATGTGGCAAAGCTCGTGATGGCGGGGAACAACGACCGCGAGAGCCATGAAAATCTGTACACGACCGCACTTCTGAAAGAGAAGCTGAACGCGGATTATCTGTTTTTGTCAATCGGCGACTGCTGCCGCCGACACCGCCTGCTCGGCGCGCCCAACGGCTGCGCCATGTGGCTGACAGTGGCGGAACATGACGAACTGTCAAGCAAACAACAGCCCCTGTGCCGCGAGGTGAGGGCGCTGAAAGAACTGATTTACGGAAAGTAGGAAGAAATATGAAAGCTGTTTTGATCAATCCCGACCGTTCCCTTCGTTGGGACGATGTTCCGGATCCGATTGTCGGTGCGGAGGATTGTCTGGTAAAAATTCATGCGGCGGCACTCAACCGTGCCGATCTGATGCAGCGTGAGGGCGACTATCCGCCTCCTCCCGGCTGCCCGGACTGGATGGGACTGGAAATCGCGGGCGAAAT